>Ga0105160_1000430_pt1 | contig 19878 bp, 17 predicted proteins | sample GXS110809BmetaG_FD_89591 | JGI IMG/M metagenome (GOLD analysis project Ga0105160, IMG submission 89591) | Hot spring microbial communities from Gongxiaoshe hot spring, China to study Microbial Dark Matter (Phase II) - GXS 110809B | ecosystem: Environmental > Aquatic > Thermal springs > Hot...
AGGATTGGTCGGGTTTGGTTGGGCGATTTTCGTCGCCGGTTGCCCCTCAAGCCTCTTAACGCAATGGCAAGTCGCCGACAAAAGCACCGCCGAACTCATGGTCGCCTTCTATCGCTACTGGCGGGATGCCCGAAGGAGCAAAGCGCAAGCCCTCCAACAAGCCCAATTGCACCTCCTCCGCAGCACCCGTTGGGCTCATCCCTTCTTCTGGGCATCCTTCATCCTCCTCGGCAACTGGCATTAGTCTGCCCAATCTCCATCCCATCTCACCTTCCTTTTCCTCATCCCTTCCAACAAATTTTCCTTCTTTCAGTTGACACTCTTTGCCCCTCAAGCAATATCGCCCCCTTTTCAGCGATATACATCTATGGACGAGCAACCAATGCCCAGACAGGAGGTGCTTTGAGATGTTCTTCAGCAAGCGGTCGTTGAAACTTCGGTGGGTCGGTTGGTGTTTTGTCGGTCTCGTTGTGGGCGTGCTTAATTGGCTCTTGACCGGTTGTGGAGGCATTTCGTTTGGTCCTAACCGTGAAGAACCCGCACCTGTGACATCCTTTGCTGGCTCTGACCAAAATTCCAGCACCGCAGGTAGCACCGAATCTCCTAACCAAATTGCAACTCAGCCAGAGACTGAACTTCAAACACACGAAACCTTCGCTCCTCTTTTCGTCCCGTCACGGATTTATTCCTACACCAACATGCCTGAAGGATATACAAAAGCTCGTAACCCATATGCAACTTTTGTCGGACAGTGCACTTGGTATGTATTCGGTCGGATGCAAGAACCTGAAGTTCGTCTGCCCTCATATCTTCAAGACCATAAACTGCTGAGCAAGATCTTCACTGGAAGAGCGGCAGAATGGGATACTCAGGCTGAGAAGCTTCAGGGAGATGAGAGCCCGGTGCGCAACACGCAATGGGAAGGGTTAGTATTGCGTGTTGACAAACAAAGAAGAGCCAAGTCTATCGCAGTATATAATTATGATGGATTGAGTCACGTAGCATTCGTAGAAGACAACAACGGCAATCAGACCGAGTCTAATTATGTTCTGGACGACGGGTCGTTTAGACTTCTTCCTGCCGAAGTAATTTTCGCTAAAGACACGCCGATCTATTCTGGTGATAAGACAACGAAAATAGGCGACGCTAAGGAATTCTACATAATGAAAGCCACTAAACGCGAAGAAAAATGGTATTACCTTGAACCCGTTGACCCCCCCTCCGCTCCCAGAGGATGGGCACAACAAGTTCAGATAGTACCTAACATATGGAACTTTACGAAGATTAGGCGCAAACCGGGGCCAGATTGGGGAAAGCCTACCAAGGAAAAGTTCATTCACCTTAACATTCCAGACATTCCCATCCAATCTCAACCTAGTAATGGGGCGACAAATGTTCCTGACCAGCCAACTTTAAAGTGGAATGCTGCAAAGGGAGCAGCTTCATACAAAGTTCAAGTAGCAACAGATTCCCGGTTCAGCCGTTTAGTCATTGATCAATCTGGTGTTAGATCAACATCTGTGACGGTTAGGCTAAAAACCAATACCAAATACTGGTGGCGAGTTAAAGCAGTAAATGATGATGGCGAGAGTCCGTGGTCATCTGCCCCAAACTACTGGAGTTTTACTACTCTTGTTGTCCCACCTACTCCCCTTGAACCTCGTGATGGGGCGACAAATGTTTCAACCACACCAACTCTAAGATGGAATGACAGCAATGACAACAAAGCAAAGTCGTATAGGGTTCAGGTATCAACAAATCCCAACTTTGCGACGATAGTCTTTGATCGCACCGTCACGACAACATCGGCTACGGTTAGCCCTGCGTTGGAAACGAATACGAAATACTGGTGGCGAGTCAAAGCGATTGGCGAAAATAGCGAAAGTTCGTGGTCAGTTGTTTGGAGTTTTACGACCCGTAAATAATGTGCCTCATTGGGCGCGCTCAAGGAGGCGATGAACAGGGCAAAAGCCCTGTGAGGTTGACGGAAAAACCCTTAAGGAGGTGACTGGCGATGAAGAAGGCGTGGCTGTCGTTGGTCGTGAGCACATGCATCGTCGGGAGCGTCGTGGCGTTTGGCTACGCTCAGGAGTTTCCTGAGGATGAACTGGTGGAAGAGCAAGCCGTCGTGATTGCTTTCCGAACGGGGCTCATAAACGAGGGCAAAATCCGGCAAATCTACAAACACACGAGGGAAGTAGTAGTTGGTTGGCGAACCAAGCGCGAACCCATTACCGAAAACCGAAGCCACCTTTACACTTACCTGCCTCACCCTGTCGTTGTGGTTCCTAAAAGGGAAGTGAAGATTTTCGAGACCCAGCAATACCGAGTGCTACCTCAAGTTGGTGTTACTTCCAGCGCTGCTTCAAAATCCGCTCGCCGTTCATCCTCTCGCAGGAGCCGGCGCTGACGAAGGTTAACTTATCGGGCGGGGAGGTTAATGCCTCCCCGCCTGTTGAATTTTGAGCGGAAAGGAGATGGCTTAGATGCGAAAAGTGGTGGTGGTGTGTTTAGTTGTTTGTGCCGCTGCAATGGCTGTCGCACAGCCATACGCTTACGACGCAAGGGTAGGCTTCGGGATGGCAGTCCCTCCCTCTTGGCAGAGGCTAACCCGCGCCCCTCATGGCTACCCTATCAACAACTTCCTCTTCGGCTGGCAGCGCACGGTTGATAAAGCACGCGCAGTCTTGGTCGTCACAGTTTTGCCAATTGTCTATGAAGGGGCTCAACCGGGCGCGAAGCAACCATCAGTGGATTTAGGATGGCTGGAGGGGACATTGCGTGACTATTTCACCGTTGACCAAGGGGCGGTAGTGACGGGAGTGAGCAAGATAACGCTGGCAGGTAAACCTGCGGTTGCTATTGAGGTTGTCGGGGTTGGCAACGGCATGGCTATCAACCCCCGCATCGGTCAGGAAAGGACAAGGGTCTTAGTTTGTGCGACTTTGCTCTCACCCAATGTTGCCCTCAGAGTTCAGTATGGTGCGCCCGAATGGCTCTTTGGGATTTTAGCGCCTGAAGTTAGGGCTGCCCTCAACACCGCCCATTTCGGTGCTCCGCTTCCTTCGCCCCCTGCAGTGACAACGACGGTTCCCAACGAGGTTTTACAGGAAGCCGTCCAGAAATTTGCTATCCAGCCGCTTCCTGCCCCCGCAATAAGTGCCACAGAAACGGTGACGCCTGCAGCACCTCTCAAAGAACAGATGTTACTTGCCCCCGAACAGTGGCAAGCCTTGGAAGCCTTGGCGAAGGCGAAAGGGATAAGCGTCGGTGCACTCTTACGCCAAATCGTGGACGAGTATCTCCAAAAGCACGCTCAACTCCCAAAGGAGCAAGGAACTGGACAAAAGGAGTCCGAAAAGGGCAAGGAGTAGGTCGGTCTGAAAGCCTGAGGCAGGTTGTAAAAAGGACGGGTTCAGCCGGTCAATAATGCCGTGCAGCCAAAGCGAGGTGGTATCTTGAGGGAGGGGATGTGAAATGTCATTGGCTAAAAGGCGGCAAAAGGTGCATCTTTCCTGCGATTGCATGGAAGAACTGCGCCAACTCAAGAACCTGCTGGAACGATATGGCTGGCAGGTAAGCATAGGTTTGGACGAAACAGGTGATGAGCAAGTATCCGCCCGAATCCATTTGGGTGACCCCCTTAGCAAACGGCAGTTGAGGGTTTTGCAAGCCCTTGCCGATGAGGGGACAGTAAAAGGCGCTGCCCTTCGCTTGGGAATTAAGCGAGCGACTGTTCATAAGCACCTTTGCACTATCGCCAGAACCTTAGGTGCTCGCTCCACCTTGCACGCCGTTGTCATAGCAATGAGGCGCCGCCTTATCCATTGAAGCCATGTTTGCATCTCCCTGAAGCAAGAGGTGAAAGAGCATGTGCAGTTTGGGAAGAGTTATTGCAATGGCTTTAACGGTTGTCCTGAGTTCGTGTTTGATACCCCGCCAAGGGCAAAGTCAAGAGCGCCTTCAAGTTACCCCTGTCAGTGAAATCCTTGCAGGCAAGCACACCAATCAAACGGTCACCGTTCAAGGTCGCACAGGTTACATCGTTCGTGACGAGAGCACTGCCACGACCATCGTTTACACGCTCCGAGATGACTACGGTGACGAAATTCGCATCCGCAGCAGCCAGCCACAAAACTTGCACATGGGCATCACCTACCGTGTCAAAGGCACGGTCGTTCGGGAAGGCAAAAAGTTCTACCTCATTGAGTTGGAACGGACTTCGTTGGGAGGCTTCATTGCACCGCCGCCAGCACCTGTCGTTGAAGAAAAGGCTTGGTGGCAAGAGAACTGGGTTCCTTTAGCCATTGGCGGTGGCTTTTTACTGCTTGCCGTCCTGTTGTTGGCGATTTTTGCCATCAGACAACGAAAAGCCGTTCAAGCGGAACTGGAAATGCAGAGGCGACGGGAGGAAGAACTACGGCAGCAATTAGCCCAAATTCAATCCCAACAACAGCCTCAACCTGCCCCCCAACAACCTGTCTCGCCACCGCCAACACCGTTCACCGAAAAGCCAACGGAATGGGTCAGCGCTGAAGTTTTTTCGCCACCCAAGAAAGTCACTGAGGAGATGTGGGGAACTTTGGAAATCATCAGCGGTCCAGACCAAGGAAAGCGTTTCCCGCTGGGCGGACGAAGAATCGTTTTGGGACGGACGGAAGGTGACATTCGCTTCCCACACGACTCAACGGTCTCCAGCAACCATGCCGAAATTGTCCTAACGGCTGATGGGCGCATCCTGTTCATTGACCATTCCCGAAACGGCTCAAAGGTCAACGACCAAATCGTCCATTATTCGCAAGTTGAACTGAAATCGGGCGACACGATTGACATCGGCATGACTGTCCTTCGGTTCACTGGGCGAGCGCCAATTGCCGTTCCCTCTCCCCAACCTCAAGCCCCTGCCGAAGTGCCATTGTCGCAAAAGCCAACCGAATTAGGCATCCCACCATTGCACGACATCGCTCACGCCCCGACAGGTCAATTCTTGGGCGCTGAGGTGGAAGTCATTCGCGGTCCTGACAAAGGCAAACGCTTCCCGTTAGTCAAAACAACGACCACTATCGGCAGAATGGAAGACCGCGATATTCAACTGACCGACATAACCGTCTCACGCCGACACTGCGTCCTGGAATTTCGTGGTGGTCGGTTCTTCATCCGCAACGAAAGCGCACAGGGGACAAGGGTCAATGGCGAACTCGTCCAGCAAGAGCAGGAACTCAAAGACGGCGACGAAATTGAAATGGGCGGAACGGTCATCAAGTTCATCTCAACCCGCAGCGAATGACCAAGCCAAAGGTGGGATGTTCAGAAAGCAAGCCTTTGGGAGGGCGAGGCTCCTGCCGAGCCAAACATATCGGCAAGTCGGGAGATGGGCAGGTCGGCAGATAGGCAGTTCGGCAGGTTGGAGGAATGAGGCTCAACAGAAGTTTCGCCCTCTCACAGAGGTTCAATTTCTGAACAACTTCTAAAAAAAGGAGGCGAAAACGATGAAATGCCGAGCCAATAAAGGCATCACTTTGTGGTTGGTCGTCGTTGCCTTTTCCGTGTCATCGTTGGCTTTCGGGCAAACCCCAGGGCAGCGTTTGGTGGCGGTAGAAGCGACGGCAACAATCCCTGCAGGGAATGTCCAGCAAGCAAAGCAAGAGGCTTTGAGTAAAGCCCTTCGCCTCGCCGTTGAACAAGTTTTAAGGGAGTTAGTGCTGCCAGAGAAATTGCAGAGCGCAAATTCCGTCCTCGCCATTGCCGACCGATTTGCCAACATAGAGGCGGTGCAGAGCGAACAAACTCAAGGCGATACTTATGTGCTGAAAGCATCCGTGACGGTGTTTGTCCTTCAAGCCCCAGAGGGAAAGGAAGCGCTCCTGCCCAAACTAAGGGCGATGGGGCTTGTGCCTTCATGGCGATTGATGGTGGTCATTCCAGAAACGCACCTGCGTCGTCCCCGCATTCCCGACCCCGCCGCCGAAACGGAAATCGTTCGCCAATTAGTGGAAGCAGGCTTCAAAGTCGTTGACCAAGCCAGCATTCGTCCCATCCGCTACAGCCCAGAGGTGGAGCGAGCGTTGGAAGGCGACATCGCTGTCCTCCGCCAGTTGGGCAGGCGCTTTGGGGTTGACATCGTCATCATTGGCGAAGCCTTCAGCGATTTGGTGGGACGCACCCCTATCCATGACCCCATCCTGAAAATGACGACGGAATTGGTGAGTTGCCGAGCAAGGGTGGAAGCAAGGGCAGTTCGGGTGGACACGGGCGAAATTGTCGCTGCCGACGGCGTCCATGTGAGCGGAGCCGACGCCACCGAGGAACTGGCGTCCAAAAAGGCGCTTCAAAATGCGGGGGCAAAATTGGCGGCGCAATTGATTCCCAAAATCGCTGCATTGCCTATGCCCAGAGTGCGCATCGTCAAGGTCATCATCAGCGGTTGGAAGAGCCGACAGGAAGCGGGACGATTTGAAGAAGCATTGCGCCATCTGCCACAAATCCGCTCCGTAATTCATTTGGACTTCACAGGGAACACGAACATTTGCGAGGTAGAAATGGAAGTCATGGAAGCCACAAAACTCGCCGCTCTGCTGGAGCAACATCCTTCACTCAAGCCCTTCAACATCGTCATCGTTAACGACAGCCCCGGCAAAGTTGAAGGGCGCATCAGAAACCAACCGACAACGAAACGGGGCAAGTGAAATGCTCTCCGCAGCGAAACTTTAAACCTTGGCTTGAGACGGAGGTGCTGACGATGAAGCGGTTGGCGACAGTAGGCGTTGTGCTCGTTTTGGTTTGCTCCGTTATGGTTTGCAATGTTAGAAGCCAAGACCTCCAACCCTTTCCGTTGGAACTGTCGCAAGAGTTGGCGAACAAGTTAAGCAAAGCACTGCAGGAGCGACAATTGATAGGGCGACCCGTCGCCGTCCTAAGGTTTCAAATCGTCGGTCAAGACGAAGGGACAGCCAATCTATGGTCACAGCGGCTCGCCGTCCCTTTGCAAGATGACCTGACGACGATGCTCCTTCAAGCCGGCGTCAGGACTGTGGAAAGGGCGCAGTTGGACAGGGCAATTGAAGAAATCCAACGAGCACAGCAAGGCTTGACGGATTACCGCCTCGCTTTGCGGTTGGGCAAGATGGTGCCCGGAACACTGGCTCTCGTTGGGAGCATCTCCCTCAGAGAGAACCGATACTGGGTCCTTCACACCCGCCTTTTAGAGACCGAGAAAGGGCAGGTTCTGTTGGGAAGGGCATTTGTTTGGGACAGGGAGAAGAACCAAGAAGTCGCCCTTGAAGAGTCGCCTCTGAAGGACACAGCCCAATTGGCGCAAGAGTTGGCGAGAAGGCTGATTCAAAAGGGCGAGAACAAACCCATCGCCGTAGCACCTTTTCGGGTCATCGGAATGGAGACGGGAACGGAGGGCTTGGTCAAGCCTCTTCAAGAGGACTTGACAACTCTTTTGGCACAGAACGGCATAAGTGTGGTGGAGCGGTCGCAACTGGAGCAAGCGTTGCAGGAGATTGGGCTGGCACAAAAGGGGTTGACGGCAGAGCAAGGGGCTCTGGAGTTGGGGAAGTTTGTCCCCGGAGTCCGAGTCCTGGTCGGGAGCATCCTTCCCGCGAAGCCCTCTATCGTCAATGTTCGGGTGGTCAAGACGGAAACAGCAGAAGTTCTCGTTGCCATCAGAAAGGCATTTTCACATCATTCGCTGACACTCGCAAGGTTGGTTCGGACTTTGACGGGGCATACAGGCTCGGTGCTTTCCGTCACCTTTTCTCCCGACGGTCAATTTCTGGCTTCAGGGAGTGAGGACAACACCGTCAAAATCTGGCGGGTATCGGATGGGAAAGAAACGCGGACTTTGACGGGGCATATACTGGGGGTGAATTCCGTCGCCTTTTCCCCCGACGGTCAATTTTTGGCTTCGGGGAGTACGGACAAAACAGTCAAAATCTGGCGGGTCTCGGATGGCAGTTTGGTTCGGACTTTGACGGGGCATACAGACTTGGTTTATCCCGTCGCGTTTTCTCCCGACGGTCAATTTCTGGCTTCAGGGAGTTTGGACAAAACGGTCAAACTCTGGCGGGTCTCGGATGGGAAAGAAGTTCGGACTTTGACCGGGCATAAAGGCTCGGTGTATTCCGTCGCCTTTTCTCCCGACGGTCAATTTTTGGCTTCAGGGAGTTTGGACAACACGGTCAAAATCTGGCGGGTCTCGGATGGGAGTTTGGTTCGGACTTTGACGGGGCATACAGACCCGGTGCGTTCCGTCGCTTTTTCTCCCGACGGTCAATTTTTGGCTTCAGGGAGTTTGGACAAAACGGTCAAAATCTGGCGGGTCTCGGATGGGAAAGAAGTTCGGACTTTGACCGGGCATAAAGGCTCGGTGTATTCCGTCGCCTTTTCTCCCGACGGTCAATTTTTGGCTTCAGGGAGTTCGGACGACACCGTCAAAATCTGGCGGATTTCATCAGGGTCTCACTTTCCCTACGAAATTGCTGAAAAGTTAGCGGTGCAACTTTTGGAATCCTTGCGGCGGCGGGGTGTCCTGCGACCGACAGCCGTCGCTCTCTTCCAACCTCTGGGCGTCAGCGAAGCGGAGCAGGAAGACTTGAGAACAGGCATAAGCATCCCCTTTCAAGAGGATTTGACGACAGCCCTCGTCCAGCAAGGGCTTCCCGTGGTGGAGCGTGTTCATGTAGACCGAATTTTGGCGGAAATTGCTCAGGGCAAAACGGGTCTCACCGACCAACAACTGGCGATAGAACTGGGCAGATTTATGCCCGGCTCATGGCTCGTCGTCGGCAGTTTCTCCAGGCGAGGGGACAAATGGGTGATAACCGCCCGTCTCCTTGAAACGGAGAGAGGCGAAGGCATCGCCGCCGCCATCGCGCAAACGGAACTTTAAACGACCAAACCTGCGAGTGTTCAGAAAGCAAGCCTTTGGGAGGGCGAGGCTCCTGCCGAGCCAAACATATCGGCAAGTCGGGAGATGGGCAGGTCGGCAGATAGGCAGTTCGGCAGGTTGGAGGAATGAGGCTCAACAGGAGTTTCGCCCTCTCAAACCTTGAAGTTTGAGCGAGAACATGCAAAAACCGAGGAGGTGCAAAAAACATGACGCCATTGAAGAATTGGGCAATCGCAAGCTTCATTGTTGGTAGTGTGTGCCTAGTGGTGGGAATATTCGGAGGTCTCAGAGCAAATCAAGCATGGAAGCAAGTGAGAGAGGGGGATTATATTGTCATCGAACCGAAGATAATTGATAGCCCTATAGGCCCACAATTTACCCTTGCCGAACGAAGCTTCGCTTCGCGGAAAATAAAAGTCCAAGCCTACGCATGGACTTCCTTCACCTTATTGTTTGGATTTTTAGCGTTTTGGTGTTTCATGTTCGGGGCAAGCCTCAACCGTGCTGACAACCTGCTTGGGGACACATTCCTTCGCTGCCCTTCTTGTCTTGGCAGCAATATTACCTTCGACGTGTCCCTTTTCAAGTTCAAGAATAGAGTTGTCTGTCGCGATTGTCACGCCTTGTGGGAATTTGGCGTCAATATGCTTTTTGGGACCCTGAGGCGCCTTCGGCTTGTCGACCCCGGCATTGCTTTAAGGGAGGAGGAGAAAAACACTGTTCCAAAAACTGATGACCCAGAGCAGTGGCGAATGTGGGCAAAGGAGCGATTTAGAACGGTACAGCACCCAATTCTTGCATCGTTACCAACTCAAGACCAAGTGATTTTCTGCCGCTTTTGTGGTCACCGCAACTTACCCGACGCCAAATTCTGTTCGGCGTGCGGGAAGGAGTTGAGGGCTTAAGGACTAATCAGGCTTATCAGACTTCAGAGGTGATTGAGGATGTTGTGTCCATCGTGCGGTAAGGAAAATCCTGAAGGAGTTCGGTTCTGTGTTCACTGTGGGACACGGTTGGAAACGACACCAACGAGACAAAGTGAAGCGCCCCCCACCACGACACAACAACCCCCGACCTTCACGGGAATTTTACCTGCTTACCGACCTTTCGGTATCGTCTTCATCGTCGTCTGGACAGTTGGATGGGCTTTGACTTGGCTATTTTCTTCCTTCACAGTCTCCTCAATGATGGCTCGTGAAGCGTTATTTGAGAGATCATTGCCTGCAGAGGCAGTCGCTCTTTTCTTCCTTTCTGTTTTGCTGTCCTTTCTGTCAATCCTTTCATTCACTGGCGCTATCGGGCTTTGGCTCTTAACTCGTTGGGGACGCAACCTTGTGGCTTGGTTGCAATTTCCTTCCGCAATTTTGGGCATTATCGCGATGGGAATATCTTCAATTCATCAGGTTCAAGCATCGGGCTTAGCAGGAATCTTCATTCTGAGCGGAATCGTTGTCTTGCTCATTAGCGTGGTCATCCTCTTTTACCTACTCAACCCGAAAATGGACGATTGGTTCCGCACTCGGTAAGTAACCTTTGCCAAGGGGGGCGCAAATAGTGAGGCAACGACAAGAGACGCAATTGCTCAGAATCCTGATTGGCGGGGTTGCTGGATTGATCGGGCTTGTCCTCCTCATTATGTGGTGGTGGGAGTTTGTGTTGGTGTTTCGGGGGATTTTGCCCTTTGGGTTGCTTGTCTTCAGCCTCTTGACGATTTTGAGAACGATGGGAGTGTCCCTGCAAGGCGTTAGGAGAGCACTCGTTCGGTCAGGGCGAGAAATTTTAGGGTTGGAGTCGCCAGAAATTGCTTTACAGTTGCGCTGTCCTAATTGTGGGGCAATGGCGTCGCAAGGGACAAAATTTTGCCTGCAGTGTGGTTCACTCTTGCCACAGCCTAAAATTTGCCCCAGATGCCAAAAGGTCAATGTCGCGGAAGCCGAATTTTGTGGTTATTGCGGGCAGAGTCTATCGTAGCACTCTAACCCGAATAGCATGGATTTCGTGAGGGTGATGCGGATATGGCGGAATTGAGGGCGATTGGGCGTTATCAGTTGCTCCAAGTCATTGGCAAAGGGGGGATGGGGGTCGTCTACCTTGCCCGTGACCCCATCCTTCAACGGTTCGTCGCTCTCAAAGTCCTTGCCCCACACCTTGCCGCCGACGAAACCGTCGTCGCCCGTTTCATCAACGAGGCAAGAATTGCCGCCTCCCTTCAACATCCCAACATCGTCACCGTCTATGAAGCGGGTCAAGATGGCGATTTGGTTTTCATGGCGATGGAATTCGTGGACGGGAAAGATTTGGCGACTTTGCTTCGTCAGAAGGGGAGATTGCATCCTGATGAGGCGATAGCGATTTTGAAAGCAATTGCGTCGGCTCTTGATTATGCGCATCAAAGAGGTGTCATTCACAGGGATGTCAAGCCAAGCAATGTTCTCGTGAGCGAGGATGGGATAGTGAAGTTGATGGACTTTGGGATAGCGAGGGTGATCGGGGGTGAAAGGCACACAAAGACGGGGGTTTTGGTCGGGACGCCAGAGTATATGGCGCCAGAGTTGTGGGAAGGGAAGGAGGCGGACAAGAGGGCGGATTTGTATGCTTTGGGAGTGATGGCATATGAGATGCTGACAGGGGAAGTTCCCTTCACAGGGGAGACGCCGATAACGGTGGGATACAAGCATGTTCACGGGGAAGTTCCGAGGAGCGGGCTGGGGGAGGCAGTGGATGAGGTTTTAAAGGTAGCGATGGCAAAGGAGAGGGAGAGACGGTTTCAGAGCGGGATGGCGCTGGTGACGGCATTGGAGGGGGCGTTGACGGGGAAGGCAGTGGCTTTGACACCGCCTGAAGTCAGCGTTGGAGTTCAAAGCCCCGCAGAAGTTGTGAGAGAGGCTCAACGGGCTACTTCAGCGCCTTCAGTCGGCATGGGGGCAGAGAAAAAACCAATTGCCAAGCAAGAGACTAATCCGTTTGTAGTGCTCATTGTGGCAATCTTCGCTTACATCGCATTTGCTCTGATAGTAGCCTTAGTGATGGCCTTGATAGGTTGGCTTTTGCACGAAAAACCCTGGAAGGCTCGTTCAAGAGAGCCAGTGATAGAAGTTCCCCTCTCTCAAGCGACGGTCACTATCCCTCGTAATGTCCCTCAAACTGTCCAGCCTCCCTCTTCCCTGACGGTCACTTTGGTTCGGACTTTGACGGGGCATATACTGGGGGTGAATTCCGTCTCCTTTTCTCCCGACGGTCAATTTTTGGCTTTGGGGAGTTCGGACGACACCGTCAAAATCTGGCGGGTATCGGATGGGAAAGAAGTTCGGACTTTGACGGGGCATACAAACTTGGTGCGTTCCGTCGCCTTTTCTCACGACGGTCAATTTTTGGCTTCGGGGAGTGATGACAACACGGTCAAAATCTGGCGGGTGTCCTTGCCCGGTTCGGTCTCGCAGCGACCGAGAGAAAAACCTTCTTTACCGATACGAGCCCTTAAGGTTTGGGTTGAAGGTGAGAAATGTGAGTTTTGTGGCGAGAAGCATGGGAAAGTTTTTGCCCTTTTGTCCGACGGGACGGTCAAGATGTTGACGGATTTTGGAACAGGACCGAAGGTTTTTGAGGGTGGCTATAAAGTCGGTTGGGTTGACTATGCAACGGACCCAGAACAGGGCGTGTGCCGTCTAGGCTCTGCTTACCTATACGATGTTAGGGAAGGCAAGGTCGTGGACGAGTGGGTAAGCCTTTCTGAACCCCCAAACTGGGCTAGCGAGCTTTTAGAAAGCAATCCTTAAACGCACGAGGCGACTGCACGAACCCTAAAATGCTTAAGTCATCACATTGGCTTTGGAGGGAAGAAGCATGCCGCAGGTAAAGCAATTGCCGATAGAAGTTGCTGCGTTAAGTGATGTGGGGAAAATGCGGGCGAACAATGAGGACAGTTACCTCGTCTATCTTCCGCCTGTTCAGGAGGCGGAGAGGTTGGGATTGCGAGCGTTGTTGGTCGTCGCCGATGGGATGGGCGGTCACGCTTTGGGGGAACTTGCCAGCCAAACGGCGGCGAAAGCCTTCGCCGAGGCTCTCTTCGCTTCTCTGGCAAAACAGCCCAACGAAAAGGAAAAAGCACTGAGGGAAGCGATAAGCCATGCCAACAGCGCTGTTTACAGATTGGCACAAGGAGAGGGGAGGGGTCGTCCCGGAACAACGCTCACTGCCTTGATTTTAAGCGACGACAGTTTCTACATCGCCCATGTCGGCGACACACGAATTTACCTTTTGCGAGACGGTCAACTCCGCCAGTTGACGGCTGACCACACATGGGTTGCCCAAGAAGTGGCAAAAGGTCGGATGAAACCCCATGAGGTTCAAAATTCGCCCTTCCGAAACTACTTGACCCGCGCTTTGGGAAGTAAGCCACAAATTGAAGGGGATGTTTTCGCTGGTGGGTTGAAAGAGGGCGATTTGTTTTTGCTTTGCTCCGATGGATTGACCGGACATGTCAGCGACGAGGAGATAACAAGGTTGCTGAACGGCACTGTGAGTTTGCAGGAGGGTTGTGAGCGATTGGTGGCATTAGCAAATGAGCGAGGCGGACACGATAACATCACCGTCCTGCTGGCGCAGGTGGGGCTGAAGCGACCAAAGCAAGTCCGTGCCCCTTTGCGTCAATCCGAGACACCGACACAACCTTACATCCCTCGTCCCGTCATTAGGAAACGAAAGAGCAATCCTTTGGGGAGTTTGGCTTTGTTGGTCTTATTCGGGGCAATTCTGGGGTTGGTTTTGGGGTTGGCTTTGCGGATTTGGCACTCAGCGAAGTCGCAGCAATTGCCACCGCCAAAGGTTCTGAAGCCGCAAAAGGCTACTGCAGGCTCAGTATCTCCTGCCGTTCAACCGATCCTTTTGCGGGTGAAGTTGACCAACGAGGGCATTCAGTTCACCGCAGAAAATGGCGAGATGGAAGTGAGCGGGAAAGCGAGGGAAGTTGAGAGAAACGAGGAAGGGATTTTCGTCAGGTTCAAGTATCCGCAAAAGAGTTATGGCGCTTTGAAAAGCGGTCAAGCGAAGGTTGCTCTTGTGCGAGGCAATGAGCGCCACGAATGTTTGCTAACAGACAGCGAATGTTCCCTTGAAGTGACCGAGGGAGAGTGGGAAGTCCTATATGCGGATGAAAGGCGAACTGCCGTGCCCCTGTGCACTTTAACGGTGAAAAGGGCTTCCCAAACGAAACCCGATTTTTGAGGTGAGACAACCTTTAGAATGTTTGCAATTTGCAAACAACCTTCAATATAGAAGGAGGTGTGAAAGGTGCCAGAAGTCACCGAAGCCGAATTGGCTGCATTAATGCAGGGTATGACCGAGCAACAGAAAATGCTCTTTTTGAGCCAATACAATGCAGCCAAAAAAGACCGAAACATAGCCCTGATTTTGTCGGTTGTGCTTGGCACAATGGGGATAGATCGGTTCTATGTCGGGGATGTTTTGCTGGGAGTTCTCAAGTTGTTCACAGCAGGATGTTGTCTGATATGGTGGATAGTTGACTGGTTTCTCATCATGGGGCGAGTGGATGAATACAATCGGCAAAAGGCTCGTGAGATCGCTCAATTGGTTAAGGGATTTCCTTCAACAGGGGAGCAAAAGGCACATGAGCCCCAAATGCCTGAATCACCTTCACCGCAGGTTCCTCAGCCCTCAATCCCCTCATCAGCACCGATGCCTATTCAACCCCCACCGATGCCCGCTCAACTTGAGTCATTGCCTGCCAATTTGACTGTTTGGTTGGAAGTTGTCCAAGGACCGAATGCCGGTCAAAGGCTTTTCGTGCTTAAGCCCATCAGCGTTGTCGGTCGGTCCAGCGAGAGCGACATTCAAATCTTTGAACCTTCCGTCTCACGCAAGCATTTTCGTCTTCGTTTTGAACGGGGTCAGTTTTGGTTGGAGAACGAAAGCGCTCAAGGAACTTATGTCAACGGGCAACCAGTAGCCCAATGGCATCCCTTGAAGGACGGCGATTACATCCAAGCGGGGCGAGTCGTCTTGCAATTCCGAATGCGAGGAAGGACTTAGTCCATGAGATGGTGGCTTCAAAGCGAGGCGATAAAAATGCAAGCGATGCCTGAGCAGATTGGTCGGTATCAAATCGTCGGGATGATAGGTAAAGGTGGAATGGGCATCGTCCTTAAGGGTTATGACGCTGTCCTTCAAAGGCTTGTCGCCATTAAAGTCCTTTACCCTCACCTCGCTCAGGACGAAAGCACCGTCGCCCGTTTTCTGACAGAAGCGAGGGCTGCTGCCTCCCTTCAACATCCCAACATCATCGCCATCTATGAAGCAGGCGAAGATAAGGGGCTTTACTACTTTGCGATGGAATTCGTGGACGGAAAAGATTTGGCGACTATCATTCGTGAACGGGGAAGGTTCACCATTGAAGAGGCGTTACCAATCCTTGAGCAAATTGCGTCGGCTTTGGATTACGCCCACCAAAGAGGCATTATCCATCGGGACATAAAGGCGAGCAACATCATGGTCGGGAACGAAGGTTTAGTCAAGGTGACGGACTTTGGGATAGCAAGGGTTTTGGGCGGTGAGCGGTTCACTCAAACAGGTGTCTTAGTTGGGACGCCAGAGTATATGGCTCCTGAGTTGTGGGAAGGGCAAGAGGCAAGCAAAGCGAGCGATATCTACGCCTTTTGTGTGTTGGCTTACGAGATGCTGACAAGTGAGGTTCCCTTCACTGGAACGACGCCAATGGCGGTAGGATACAAGCATGTCCACGAGGAAATCCCGATTGAGAGATTGCGAGGGTTAATCGGTGAGAACGCTGTGGAGGCACTGAGGATTGGCTTGGCGAAATCTCCAGAAAAACGGTTCCAAAGCGCCAGCGCTTTCGTGAGGGCGTTGAGGGAGCGAACCCAAAGTTCGCCTCAAGTTGTTGCCCCGACATCTTCGGTCGCTGTGCCGACTTTTCCAGCCTCAAGTGACCAAAGCAATTCAATGGCAGCCGTCGGTTTGCCAACTCCCACGCCAGTTGTTGTCAGGAAACCTCGTTGGTTAGTTTGGGTCGCTGGCTTTTTCGCCGTTTTGGGGCTGGTTGTTATCATCGTTGGTGGACAGATTAACCGTTGGCTCAATGAAAAACAATTGGAGCAGGCAATATATTCGGCTTTAGATGAGGGACGACTTATTTCCCCACCCAATGAGAACGCCTTGGAACTTTACCGAAAACTTCGCAGGGAATTTCCCAACGGTGCTGCACTTCAGAGGGTGAGGTCAAAGATTTTGAGCGCTTTGCGGGACGAGATTGAAAGGCAATTTGACGAGTTTTACAGGACATCAAACGAGGAACTGAAGATATGGCAGGATATGAAAAAACTTTGCGATTGGGCACTGGAAATAGCGCCCTACGATAGCCAACTGAAAGCGAGACAAAAATACTGCTACGGGCGGTTGGAGTTTTTGGCTAAGCGTTACGACAGCGCCATCGCTGCTTACCAAGAGGCTATTCAAAACGACCCCAACTGGGCGTTACCCTACAACAGCATTGGTGTCGTTTATGTGCGAAAGAGGGAATGGGCAAAGGTGTTGGAGTGGTGTTCCCAAGCCAGAAGTCGCGATAGCGATTGGGTTTTCCCTCACCTCAACATGGGTTGGGCTTTCTACAACTTAAAACGCTATGACGAGGCAGAGCAGGAATACAAAAGGGCAATTGAACTTGCCCCCGACCGACCGACACCTTATTGCCGCCTCAGTTGCCTTTACGAAAAGCAAGGATGGCTTTTGGACGCCTTGGAAGCGGCTCAGAAAGCAATGGAAGTCGCTAAGCAAAACCCAGAACGATGGAAGGAGCACATCAAGGACTTGCAAAACAGGTTAGAACGGTTGCAAAGAAAAGTCGGTTTCGGGGAGGAGATTGGAGAATGACCAAGCGATCATTGCAAATTGCTTTTGTCCTGCTGTTAGTTTTTGCCTTGCTTGGATTGCTGCTTTTGCTTTGGTGGAAGAACCTGCCACCGAGGCAGGTCTTTGACTTGATGATAATCAACGGGAAAATTGTGGACGGGACTGGAAAGCCTCCGTTTGGAGCAAATATTGGCATCAAGGCGGGGAAAATTTCTGCCGTCGGCTCTTTGCGTAGAGCCTACGCTCCAACGGTGATTGACGCTAAAGGCTGCATCGTAGCCCCAGGCTTTATAGATGTCCATGCCCATGTAGAAGTCAGTTTGCCAAAGAGCGGACCTTTCCGAGCACCCAATTTTGTCCGTCAAGGTGTGACCACGATTATCACCGGAAATTGCGGGAGGTCGGTGGAGGATGTTGGGCTAATGTTCCAGAAATTGGAGCGATACGGTTCACAAGTCAATGTCGCCACACTTATCGGGCACAATACCGTGCGTCGGAAGGTTATGAAAGAAGCCACTCGTGCACCTACCAACAGTGAATTACAGCGGATGGAAAATTTAGTTCGGAAAGCGATGGAAGAAGGAGCATTGGGGCTTTCAACAGGGCTTGAGTATCTGCCGGGTATGTTCGCTCCAAAGTGGGAAATAGTTGCCTTGGCAAGAGTCGCGGGTCAATATGGCGGCTTGTATGTGACCCATTTGAGGGATGAAGGATTAAAGGTCTTTGAAGCCGTTGAAGAAGCGTTGGAAATTGGTCACGAAGCAAAAGTGGCAGTTCACCTTTCCCATTTGAAAATCGCTGCCCCCAAATTGTGGGGAAATGCGATGCAACTTTTGGCACTGATTGAGTCCCAAAAGCAGGGCATTCAAGTCACAATGGACTGCTACCCTTACACGAGTTCCAGCACAAGCCTGACTGTTCTGCTACCGAAATGGTCATTGAATGGCGGGGAGAGGTCGTTAAGGGCAAGGTTGCGTAACGAAACATTGAGGCGAAGAATTTGTGAAGATATGATTCGTGAAGCGATGGAAAAAGGTTGGAGGAGTTTCGACTTCGCCCGCATTGCTTCTTGCTGGGCTGACCCGTCTTTGAATGGCTACTCCATCAGCGGGTTGGCTCATTTCAACTTTAATCGGCAACACCAATTACCTTCAGGTTTGACTGAAATGGAACTGCAAGCCGAGGTCATCCTTGAACTCTTGAGGAAGGGCGGTGCTCAAATGATTTACGAGTGTATGAGTGAACACGACTTGACTAAGATCATGCGTTACAAGGACACTATGTTCGGCTCGGATAGTTCCGTGAGATACAACGACATGCAAAGCAAGCCACACCCACGAGGCTACGGCACTTTTCCCCGTGTCTTGGCTCGCTATGTGCGCGAAAGGAAGGTTTTAAGTCTGGAAGAGGCTATCCGAAAGATGACTTCACTGCCAGCAAAAACCTTTAAGTTGGGACGAAGGGGCGAAATCAAAGAAGGCTACTTCGCCGATTTGGTCATTTTTGATGAACGCGAGATTTTAGACACCGCCACTTACGACGAGCCTTTCAATCCACCAAAAGGCATCTACTTCGTTTTGGTCAACGGTCAAATCGTTTACGCCAACGGCGAAGAGCGCCCTACCTATTCTGGACTTCCCATCCGACACATGGAACCGACCTTGCACAGTTTAGGGCAGTGAGGCACTGTTGCGCAAGTGATTATTGCACGAGATTGGTGGGATATAAGGGTCTGACAAGGGGAAGACCTCTACCTTCTGAGGGATAAAGGGCGAAGGGACTCACCCTCGCACCTTCCGCCACTCCCTCTACCATTACAGCGCGGAAGCCATAAGTCATAAGTCTTTGCTCCCCAAGGAGGGTAAGGACGGGTCGTCAATGGGCTTTCTTGCACCTGAAAAATTATCACTTGAGGACAGGGATAAGCGGGTATGAAACCAAGGCGGCTATGGCTGGGGATGCCATCAGAAGTTCTCTGGCTCATCCTCCTATCTCCTTCACCCAACTGCGTAAGTCCTAAATGCAATCATTTGCGTCCCACTCCGCTGTCCGAGCAAGTGAGCCTTCAGGTTTTGTTCAGGCGCTCTCGTTCGTAGTCAATGACTCGCCGCAAAATTTCGTCCAAAGGGACGGTCGGCTCGTAACCGATGGCGCGGCGCAACTTGGTGATGTCGGGCACGCGGTAGCGAATGTCCTCAAAGTCGGGTCCATAGGCTCGCTCGTAAGGAATGTAGACGATTTCCGACGGGCTGTTGGTCATCGCTTTCACCTTCTGCGCCAGTTCTTCAATCGTGATAGGTTCGTCGTTGCCGACATTGAAAACCTCACCCTCCAAACCCGGCGTTTCCATCAATCCGATGAGCGCCCGCACCGTGTCACTGACATAGCAGAAACTCCGCACCTGCTTTCCATTGCCGTAGACGGTGATGGGTTCGCCCCTTAGGGCTTGCCGGACGAACCGAGGGATGACCATCCCATAGGCAGGGCTTTGTCGTGGTCCGACGGTGTTGAACAAGCGGGCGATGACGACAGGCAATCCCTTTTGCCGCCAATAAGCCCGCGCCAAGTATTCGTCCAGCGCCTTGGAGCAAGCATAGCCCCAGCGTAAGGAGACGCCCAAAGTGATGTCGTCCTCCTCGCGGAATTTCTCGCCGTTGCGGGTATCCTTGCCGTAAACCTCTGAAGTGGACGCGATCAGCACTTTACAACCCAGCCGCAGCGCCCACCGCAACACGGTCTCCGTGCCTCGCACATTCGTCTCTAAAGTGCGCAAGGGGTCATCAAAAACCAGTTTGACCCCGACAGCCGCTGCCAGATGGTAAACCTTTCGGCAGTGGCGCATCGTCTCCGCCAGCACCTCTTCGTCCAGCACGCTCCCTTCCACAAAATGGAAGCGAGGGTGCTCAAAAAGGTGCCAGATGTTCTGAAGGTTGCCTGTGGACAGGTTGTCTAACACCCAAACCGTCTCGCCCCGCTCTAACAAGGCTTCCACCAAGTGCGAACCGATAAAGCCAGCACCACCCGTCACCAACACGGACATCCTTACCGCCTCCTTTCACCCTTAAGGCTTAGCCGAGGTTCCTTTCACGGAGTGACTGTCC
>Ga0105160_1000432_pt1 | contig 19873 bp, 15 predicted proteins | sample GXS110809BmetaG_FD_89591 | JGI IMG/M metagenome (GOLD analysis project Ga0105160, IMG submission 89591) | Hot spring microbial communities from Gongxiaoshe hot spring, China to study Microbial Dark Matter (Phase II) - GXS 110809B | ecosystem: Environmental > Aquatic > Thermal springs > Hot...
AGGAAATGAGGGATTACAACATTTTGCAAACCTGTAAAGAACTCCTCCTCCTAATATAATATCACTACTCTTTTCTTGAAATTTTTTATCGACTTTCTGCTCCTGTCTATCAATTAGTATTTGCTTAATTTTTGCTTCAATTGACTCAATCTTTACATCACCAACTCCAACAGCTAAGATAAAATCTTCCATTTCTTTGTAGGCATTTTTGTAATATTTATCAAATATTTCGTTTAGAATATTATCAATGGTTATTTCTTCTCTTCCTCCTTTATTCCTTTCTGTTATATTTTTGAAAATATTGTTAATTAATTCATTTGCTTTTTGTATATATTCCTTTTTATTTTTATTCTTTAGGAATTGCTTTATTCTTGTTCTTGCATAATTAGTTTTAACGATTTTTAACCACTCAAAAGTTGGAGAAGCCGTTTTAGAAGTAATAATTTCAACAATATCACCGTTATTTAATTTATAATCCAAAGAGACCATTTTTCCGTTAATTTTGCACCCAGCACATCTATTTCCAACTTCAGTATGTATTCTATAAGCAAAATCAATGGGAGTAGAACCTGCTGGTAAATCTATGCAATCACCTTTAGGAGTAAAAACAAAAATATTTTCAGAAAAAATTTCTTCTGGCAAATTTTCAATATTTATATTTTCTATTTTTTCTAATTCCTTTTTCCAGTTTGTTATTACTTTTTCTATATCGCCCCACGGACTTACACCCTTGTATTTCCAATGTGAAGCTACACCATATTCTGCAGCATAGTGCATATTCCATGTTCTTATTTGAAACTCAACAGGATAACCATTATATATAACAGTGTGTAAAGATTGATAACCATTTGGTTTTGGTTTAGCAATATAATCTTTTATTCTATCTTGAATAGGTATCCACAAATTATGTATGATTCCCAAAACAAGGTAGCATTCATTAACATGATTTACGATTACTCTGACAGCACCGATATCCATTATTTCATCGATAGGCACACCTCTTTTAACCATTTTATTATAAACACTATAAACTGTTTTTATTCTACTTTGAATAGTAGCTTCCACTTTTTCTTCATCCAGCTTTTTTTTCAAAATATCTATTACTTCATGATAATTTTGTTCTATCTTTTCTTTAATATGGTTTATGTATTGCAAGATTTTATTATACATTTGAGGGTCGTAAATAGAAAAAGCTATATCTTCCATCTCGGATTTTATTTTCCAAATCCCCAATTTTTGCGCTATTGGCACATAAAATTCCAAGGTTTCCAAAGCTATTCTCCTCTGCTTATCAGGAGAAAGATAATTTATAGTTCTTAAATTATGCAATCTATCAGCAAGTTTTATTATTATAACTCTTATATCTTGAGAAGTACTTATAAATAATCTTTTTAAATTAACAAGAGTAATTTCCTTGTTTTTACTACTATCTAAACTTTTGTCAATAAAAGGAGTTATTTTCTGTAACTTTGTTAAACTCTCGACGATAAATCCTACCTCTTTACCAAAATTATTGTATATATCATTAATACTAACAGAAGTATCTTCAACAACATCATGCAACAAAGCAGCAGCAATCGTAACATCATCCATGTAAAAATCAGTAAGGATTATAGCAACTTCAAGTGGATGAATTATATATGGTTCTCCTGAAATCCTCCTTTGTCCTTCGTGACTAAGCGAAGCAAATTCAAACGCTTTCCTAACTAAGGATAAATCATCTTTATAAGTTTTTAATTTATTTATTAAACTGTTATATAATTCTTGTACTTTATCCATCCTACTATTCTATTATACAAAAATAAATAAAATATCCTCTTTTTAGTTTTACTTAAAGTATTTTTGAAATAGAACAAAGAGTAGAATAGGAATAACAATAGAAATGGTAATAGCAGCAGAAAAATAGGAAGGTTCGAATATTAATGACTTTGAAATATAGTTTATCCCAACCTGAACAGTATATTTTTTATCACTTTGAATAACTATTAACGGCCATAAAAAATCATTCCACAAATTGAGAAAGTTTGTAATAAAAGCAGTTATAAAATAACTTTTTAAAACAGGTATTTGAATAAGGAATATTTTTTGGAGCACATTAAATCCCTCTAATTCTGTTTGATCGTCTATATCAGAAGAATAAAATCTTAATGCCTGTATAAATAACAATAAATTAAAAAGAACAGAAATAAATGGTAAAAATAAAGCAACCAAATTATCCAATAATTTTAATTGTTTTATAATGATGAAATTAAAAATAACTTTTGCTTCCTGAGGAAATAAAAAAGATACTATTATTAAAGTAAGCAAGATTTTAGAAAAAACAGATCTTGATTTATAAAAATAATACGCTGCTAAAAAACAAACTAAAACGGAAATAAAAGACCCAATTAAAGAAACAAACAAACTGTTAAAAATGTAAACAATGAAATTGTAATTTGTCAATACTATATAATAGTTATTAAAGAAGTTATTTTTAAGGGAGAGGAAAAAAACAAAAAAGAGGGGGTGAAGGAAAAGAAGAGAGATGAAGAGGAGGGAAGCGGAGGCTATAATTCTTTGGTAACTACTAAAAATACAGGATCAGTGGGCCGCCAAGGAATCGAACCTAGGACCCCTTGCTTAAAAGGCAAGTGCTCTTCCACTGAGCTAGCGGCCCCCTTCCTTTTTTCCTTAACAATAATATTATTCTATAAAAATTAAATCCTACCTCCTTTTTACAAAGATGATACTTTTGAACAAATCCTATCCAATATTCTCTCCAACCTCAATCTTCTTGAACCCTTTATGAAAATTAATTTCTTCTTATTACTGAAAATTTCCCTAAACATATTTTCAGGCAAATTATTAAAATCAACAAAATACCTTACATTTTTCTTGACAATCCTATTACTATAAAAACACTGACCAATAAAAAAAATCTTTACTTTATTTGGATAACCCAAAACTCTATTTATTATTCTTCGATGGTAAAAATTAGAATACTTACCCAATTCTAACATATCACCAATAAATAAAAATATCTCTTCAAAATAGTTAAACATTTTTTCAACTGTTTCTAGATTCGATTTTAACGAAAGATAATTGCTATTGTAAAAATCATTTATAACAAAAATATTATCATAGATTTTTTGGAAATAAAATCTATCATTTTCTATTGACTTTAAAATTATTTTGTCAGCATTTTCAATTACCCTATCAATTATTTTTTCCTCATTTTTCAGAACTCTTTGCAAAAAAAGCATACACATAAGGAAATTATCGATAATTGCCTTGGATAGAATAGTATCAAAAAACAAATCGAAATACCTATTATTTATTTTTATCTTTGTAAAAGTCCTAAAAAAATCATTTTCCACAAGTTCAATCCTAAATTCCTTAATTAAACATTTTTTAGAAGGATAATAATCAAAATAGTGATAATCTTTGAAAATTTTTTTAATAGATGAAGGTACAAGAAAAAATCCTTGTTTTTTTATTAAATAATTAGTCAGTTCTGTTTCTGCTTTTATAACTCCCTTTACATTACCCACAAATTCAAGATGTTCAGGTCCTATCGCGGTAATAATTCCATAATCAGGGTCGGAAATTGAACATAGGTAATCAACTTGTTTAAAACCTCTCATTCCCATCTCTAAAACCAACCATTCAATATCCTCGTTAACTTTAAATACGGTTAAAGGAACACCAATTTCATTATTAAAACTCTTCTCAGATGCTACCACTTTAAACTTCAAAAAGTCAAGAATATTCCTAAGTAGGTTTTTGGTAGTAGTTTTCCCAGCAGCACCAGCAATCCCCACAACTTTAAAATCCTTATTTTTTTTCTTTAAAGATTCTATTATCAATCTCGAAACATTACCCAAAAAACTTATACTATTCTCTACAACTATAAAAACAACGTTCTTTAGAAAAGGATCATTTTTAACAGAAAGTACTTTACTTTCATTATCGATAACTATCACCTTTACTCTTTTATCAATTACTTCTTTAATAAAATCATGTCCATCAAAATTTTCCCCTCTAATACAAACAAAGATCCCACTTTCTCCTTCCTCTATCTTTCTACTATCGGTAAAAATATTATCAATATAAAAATTATACCATTCCTCCGATTTTTTAAAATCATCTTCATTTTTTTTAAAATCAATGATCTTCAAAGGTTTAACATAATCGATAATTTGTCCAAGGCTCAATTTTATCATTTTATCACTCCTTATCTTGCTTTCCTTCTTCAGCAATTAACTTCTTTTCATAGATTTTAAGAAAAGGTAAGTAGATAATAACTGATAAAAAGATATTAAGTAAATTGAGCAGAATTGCCCTTATGTCGGTAGTTGATAAGAAAGCACCGATAGGTGAAGGAAACATCCATGGCGCCTCAATATAAGGTTTATTTACAAAACCTAATAGAAAAAACAGAAAACTAACAGTTCCTAAAATCAATGGAGTAATAATAAAGGGAGCCAAAAAATAGGGATTTAAAACAATAGGTAAACCAAAAAGCAACGGTTCATTGATATTGAAAAAAGAAAAGATAATCGAAGATTTCCCAATGTTTCTTAAATGGGAAGATTTAGAGAATAAAAGGGCAATGTTTAGCCCCAGAGTTGCTCCTGCACCACCTATCCAAACAAACCACTGAAAAAAAGGATAAGCAGTTATATAAATAGGATCTTTATGATTAATAACCAAATCAGCGTTAACAGCTAAATACTTTTGCCACAAAGATAAAAATACACTATTAATCAAAGAAATCCCGTGAATACCTAAAAAATTTGTTAAGTGTAAAAACAAATTTGTAATCCAAACAACAACAATGTTATCTCCATAATTTTCAAACGGCTTTAGTAAAATAAGAATAAACTCATTAAAATAAAAAAAATGAGATAAAACAGCTACAAAAAAGACCACTAAAAAAAATGGTATTATTGAATTTAAACTTATCAAAACATACGAAGGTATAGATTTATCTTTAAAAATATTTATTTCAAGCTTGGTAAAAAGATAACATGAAACGAGTGAAATAATAACACAAGAAAACATATTTTTAACTCCGAGGAAAGATAAAAATTCTTTGGCATTTATTGTCCAATCTTGATAAATCAATGCAGAAACAACAAATGAAGATAGGCTAACTAAAACAAAAATACTGCTCTCTTTTTTGTAATACTGTCCGTAATTGTATCCAATAGCAGCAGAAAGATACAAAGAAACCAATCCCATAGTAAGTAAGTATAATTTCTTGATAAATTCTGTATATTCCTGAAAAAATCCAAATTGTCTAAAAAATACCAAAATAAGAAGAAAAAAACTACCAACAATTATAATCGGAACAACGTTTATCATTGAGTTTCTCAAAATAATGATAAAAGGATAATTTGTAATCTTCTCTATATTTGATAAAAATGTAGTTAATTTTTTGTATTCCATGCTTTCCAAAAATTGTAGTTAGTTAAGTAATCTTTATTTAATCTACAAAGATTTTTTCTTAAAAACTCAGGTAAATAACCATATATTAACTTACTATAGAAATTTATCCCTAATTTCTCCAGTATCTTTTTATTCTCATATTTTTTATAAAATCTTCTTAAATTTTTAACTGACTCAATTTTGTTTTCTATCCTTTTTTCAATCGGTAAAGGGTGCATGTGAATAGTTAAAGCATTAGGATTAAAAATTATATCTATCCCGAGCTTATCAAATCTATATCCTAACTCCAAGTCCTCAAAGCCATAGAATACAAAGCTTGTATCAAACATTCCCGTTTTTATAAAAAATTCTCTTTTAGCTGAAAGATTACCTGTAAGAAATTTATACCATTCTAATTTTCTTCTTTTTAAAACCTTCCTGCTTCTATTAGAAAAACTATAAACAAAAATTTTTTCTAAGTCTGTTTTGGTTTTAACTCCATCCAAATATGCCTTTATTTTTTGGTATTCGATTAGCAAAATAGTTCGCAATTCTAAACCTACAACAGCAACATCAAACTTAAGTAATTTCAAATGTTCATTTACTAAATCGGGGTGCGGAATCATATCAGAATCAATAAAAAGTATATATTTTGATTTAGATAAATGAATACCTAAATTCCTTGCAAAAGCCTTCGTTCTTATTTCATCTTTTCCCAAACCTTTAAAATAATTGTTACAATTAACATAGTTAAGTTTATATTCAGTTTCGAAAGGTAAACAAAAATCAGAATTTAAAGATGTATCAACAACAAAAACATCAAAATCTTTATTTTCTTGAAAATTGAGTAAATAAAGAGTTTTTATTAAAACCTCATTAATTCCTAAAGTTGGTATAATAATACTGAGATTCATTTAAGGGGTGTAGGAGAACTATTTTTTATGAAATGCTCCCATCTATTTTCTATTTGATCTATAACCTTTTTTTCATCATAAAACAAAGTAAATTGATAAACATCATTGAGATTTTTAATAACATCCATACTATACCTGCATTTTCTTATAAACTGTATGTACTTATACTTTCCATATTGAACTATTAGAAAAGATGTAAAAGAAAGAGCACTTTCATAAAAATTTCTAACGTCATCTTTAGAGTTAAAAACAGGATATAGCATATCTTGGAATTTTAACTTATTAGAAGGATGTATAGTAATTTCCTCCAGACCTGTAAGTAATCGGTATTCCATATACTGTGCTACCCCTTCCTGTATAAACTTTGTCCTAAAGTCCATAACATTTTCCTTCCAGTGAAGAGCTAAAATAAGGTGTGTTATTTCATGGGGTAATACTCTTTGAACAAGAAAAGAATCCCTTTCATGAGCATAGATAACAAAATTAGGTGTTGGTGAGAAAAAATCAAAAACGAATGCACCAGTGGACCAATCCGGTACCAAATTGAATTTTTTATAAACTTCATCAGTAGGAGCCAAATATATCGGAACTTTATAGTTTAATCTATACAAATCAGAATACCTAAAATCAAAAAAACCAACTATGTTTTCATAGTAGGTATCCAAAAGATTAGACAAAATCAATCCAAGTTGGTAGTTAGTATAAAATAATTTAAAATATTTTGTTTCCAAAGTCCTGTAACCTTCTACTTTTATATTATTGTAATTATTAGTTACATTTTGTAAATCCTGCTGTTGATATCTTAGAGTATTAACGTCAATTATCTTTGTTTGATCATTCTTAATGAGAATTAATTTATCTTTATTATCTTGACAAAGTGAATTAAGGGAATAAAGTCTTTTTGATACATCAAAATATTTTTTTAAATTTTTTATTTCCACTTTTTTTTGAATCAAATGAATAACTTTTTCATCTATCCATATGTTTTCTCCTTCAATTAAATAATAATTTGAATCAATGGGTAAGTTAAAAATATATAATAAATATTGCTGAGATTTAGCTTGTAAAATTAATAAAAAAAAGAAAGAGAATAAAAAAAGAAAAAACTTCCTTGTTTTTATTCCCAATCTCATTCTTAGTACTTAATCAATGAAAAATAAGGGTACCCTTTTATTTTTTCATATCCGTTTAAAAATGTTAGTTCTATGATAAAAGCAAACCCAACCACTACTCCCTGCAAGTTTTCAACTAATCTTTTTGTAGCTTCTGCTGTCCCACCTGTAGCAATAAGGTCATCAACGATTAAAACTCTTTCACCAGGTTTAATCAAATCCGTATGTATTTCGAGAATTTCTTCACCATATTCGAGTTGATAAGCAGCAGAGAGCTTCTCAGATGGTAATTTCCCTTGTTTTCTAACAGGAACTACACCAGCAGAAAGCTTGTAAGCAATTGCAGAACCAATTATATATCCTCTTGCTTCTATAGGAACAACTATATCAATATTCTTATCAACGTAATAATTAGCAATGCTGTCAACAACAAATTGAAAAGCCTTTTTATCTCTTAAAAGCGGAGTAATGTCTTTGAAATTAACACCTGGTTTTGGAAAATCAGGAATTTCTCTTATTAAACTTTTTACATAATCTATTGTTTGTATCATAGAGATCCCCCTTTTCTTTATTAATCTTTCAAAAATTTCACATATAAATTATTCTAAACATTCTATTAACTATCCTTCTTTGATTAATAAAAATATAAAATTCAAAAAAAGAGGGAAAAAATTGTGGATGTAGTATTAATATAAATAGGAAAGGGCCCCTAGCTCAACGGCAGAGCATGCGGCTCATAACCGCAGGGTTCTAGGTTCGAATCCTGGGGGGCCCACTAACAAAATGATCATACCTATAAACCATCCCGTAGCAAAAATCAAATTAACTATCCTCAGAGATCAAAACACACCTCCAGATCAATTCAGGAAATCATTAGAAGAATTATCCTACTTATTCGTATTCTACTGCTTCGAAAAATCAGAATTAAATGAATTCCAAGTCCAAACACCCTTAGACAAAGCACCAGGTTTCAGTTTAAAAGATAAATACATAGTTATTCCTATCTTAAGAGCAGGCTTGGGATTATTACCAGCATTTACAAAATTAATACCAGACATCGTTGTTGGAATAATCGGCTTAACAAGAAATGAAGAAACCCTAACCCCAACACAATACTATACAAACCTACCAGAAAATTTAACTAATTTTACAGGAATAATACTAGAACCTATGATCGCAACAGGAGGTAGTATAAATAAAGCAATAGAAATCCTGTTAGAAAGAAAAATATCAAAAATCAAAGTCTGCTCAATAATAGCATATGAAAAGTCATTAGTAGAATTAAACGAAAAGTACCCGTTTATTGAATTTTTTGTGCTTTCAATAGATAAAAACTTGAATAATAAAGGTTTCATAGTGCCCGGTTTAGGAGATGCAGGTGATAGAACTTTTGGAACCCTGCAAAGCTATATCTACCCCTAATAAAACAAAAATTTCAAATCTTCCAATAGGTAGTTAGCCAGGATTACCATTATTAAGTAACCTTACAACAAAAGCATCCAAATCTTTCCCATTCCAAACACTTCCAACTATATATATCCTACCAATTTTATCAACAAATATCGAATTTCCTATGCTATTATTACCTAAACTTAAAACTCTATCAATAAGTAATTTTCCATTGTCCCCAAAGTCTTTATCAAAATTACCATCACTATTTAATTTTATAACATAAGCAACATAATTTTTTCCACTCCAACTAACTCCGGTAATATAGATTTTCCCTGATTCATCAACATATAGTGACGTAGCAGAATCTTCTCTACTACCTCCTGCAATATTATCAAATAAAATTTTCCCATTATCTACAAAACTATTATCAAATTTTCCTTCTTTATTTAGTTTTATCAAATAAGCATCAAGATCCAATTTTCCCTTTTCAATATCTCCAACAACAAATATGTTTTCGTTTTCATCTACAACCATAGAGTTAGGGTATGAATTCTCATCCAGGATTACCTTTCCTTGTTCTCCAAAATCATTGTCCAAATTTCCATTTTGATCAATCCTAATCACAAAGGTTTTTTTATTTTTACGACTAACACTCCAACCTGCAATATAGATCTTTCCATTTTTTTCATAAACTGCACTAATGTGATCATCAGAATATTTAATTGCAATATCGTCAAACTGTGCTATTCCATTTTTACCAAAACTACTATCTACTTTACCATCGCGATTTATTTTAATTATGAATACTTGGTAGTTTTTTCTATTCCATGCTGATCCTGCAATATATATGTTTTGACTTTTATCAACAAAAATCGAGCGTGATATATCACTAAGATTAGCTTTGGGATTATTAGTTGCAATACCATTGAAAATTAATTTTCCTCGTTTTCCAAAACTTTTATCTATCTTACCATTAGTATCGAGTTTTAATATATAAGAATCAAAATTTTTTCCGTTGAAAAAATAACCAGTGATAAGAATTTTTTGTTCCGAATCTAAAGCCATTGATTCAGCGTAATCTTTCCCCTTACTATTTAAAACTTTAGATAAAATAATTTTACCATTATTTCCAAAAGTATCGTCAATCTTTCCATCCTGATTAAGTTTCACTATGAAAGAATCATAATCCTTATCGCTACTTCCACTATATCCAGCCAAATAAGATTTTCCATCCCTATCTACAATTATTGACCATCCTACGTCATCAGATTTCCTTTTAGAAACATCGTAAATTACAGTTCCGCCAGATAAAAAATTACCGTAAAAATTAACCCTATCATAATATGATATAAGGATATAGATTAATCCAATTATAATCATTGCCAATCCTAAAATAATAAAAAGTAAAAAGAAAAATGAACCCCTTTTCAAAAACCTCTTCATTGATATGTTATTAGTTTTAGACGTTAGTTTTACTAAGAGATAAATTATCCAAAAAATCTTTTATTTTATTTATTAATTCCTGTCTATCATTTTCATTATCCCGATAGAATTTCCCATCTGTTTCTACTACAATAACAGGTATATCAAGATTGAAAATATTGTTATATAGGAATTCATCATAGTATTTGTTTAATCCTCTAATATAATCAACTGTTATGCCATCTTTTTGTAGTTCTATTTCCCTTGACCGTTGGAGAATTCTATTATATAGTGTTTCGGGTTGTGCTCGAAGATAAAGAATAAAAGTAGGTTTTTTCAACAATTTCTCAGTAAGGAATTCAAACCATTTGGTATAACTTGCCCATTCTCTATCGTTCATATAACCATGTTCATACAAATACCGTGCAAAAACATATCTGTCAGAATAGACAGATCTTTCAAGAAGTAGGTTTTCGTTTGTATTATTCTGTGCTTCCATATGCCTGATAGCCCTTATAGTAAAGAACTCCCATTGGGTAGAATAAGCCCATCTTTTCTTGTCTTGATAAAATAAATCAAGGAAATTATTTTCATACCAAGGTTCATCAACTGGTAAAAATCCTAGTTCTTTTGAAATTAAGTTAAGAACAGTACTTTTGTAAGCACCTATATTTCCATCAACTACTGCAAACACTCTACATCCCCCCATATTCCTCACTTCCTTCTTATAAGAATTATACAAAAACAAATAAAAACCTATCAAATTTTTATTGATATTTTCAGAAAAAAATTGTAAAATATTCGCTTATATAAAAACAGAATAGATAGCTTTGGTTTCAAATTTTTCTTTTTTAAAAGAAATAGCATTTTCAAGTATTTTTAATGAATTTTCCAAAGACCTATTATCTTTTGCAAACAATTTCATTATTATTTCTCCTTCTTTAACATAATCCCCTGCCCTTTTATACATTATTATCCCTGCGTTGTTATCAATTTTGTCTTCCAAAGTTTTTCTGCTTAATCCCAACTCTCCTGAAGCCAAGCCAATAAGATAAGTGTCAAAACTTATAAAACCTTCCCCCTTTGAATAAAAAGAATACTCAACAGAAGGATTAAAATATTTATAAGGATCATCAATAACAGAAGTATCTCCCCTTTGGAATTCCACTATTTGCTTAAACTTTCCTAAAGCCTCCCCACTATCTATAATTTTTTTTATATTCTCATCACTAAAATTCAAATTAATTTCTTCTATTCTCCCTTTCTCTTTTATAGTATCAATATTTTCAAGAATATATTTTGCAGCTTTAATAACTGTAAAACAAACCTCCTTCAATTTTGGATAGTTCGAATAATTTCCTTTTAAAAAATCAATAGCAGCTATAACCTCAAGATAATTACCGATATGAGTATTAAGTGGTTCGTTCATATCAGTAATAATCGTGCTCGCAATTTTATTAAAATTCTTGGCTATATTCAACATTGTTTTAGATAGTTCTACAGCTTCATTATAATCATTCATAAAAGCTCCATTTCCAACTTTAACATCAAGAATTATAACATCAGCATTTGATGCTATTTTCTTGCTCATTATACTGGAAGCTATAAGTGGAATACTATCTACATTTGCTGTAACATCTCTTAAAGCGTATATTTTCTTATCAGCCGGGGCCAGATTAAGTGGTTGACAGATAAAAGCACCTACCCTTCTCAAAGCTTCCTTCATTAAATCAATTTGCAAATCTGTCCTAAAATTAGGTATTGATTCAAGCTTATCTATTGTCCCACCTGTATGTCCTAAAGCCCTACCAGATAATTTAGGGACCTTATAACCCAAACATGCAAGGATTGGTATAACTATTAAGCTTACACTATCACCTACACCACCTGTTGAATGCTTATCTATTTTTATTCCATCAACATCATCAAAATTCATAATTACTCCAGTTTCAACAATAGATTTAGTAAAATAGAAAATTTCTTCTTCATCCATACCATTAATTACTACACTTGTTAAAAATGCAGCCATTTGGTAATCAGGTATGTTAGAGTTATAGTAGTTTTTTACCATAAAATCTATTTCCTTCTCATTTAACTTTTGGCCTTTTCTTTTTTTTCTCAGGATATCATAAATGTTCATTTCTCTATTCTCCTTTTTTATTTTTTTACCTTTTATTCTTCAGTAGTATTTTCCCATGGAAAAGTGTTGTAATCCACTGTTGTTGTTGAAGAAGTTTGTCGGTTATTAGTCTTAGTGTTTTGAGTAAAAGTATTTTCATTATTTTTATCTTGTGTATTTTCATTAATAAATGTTGTAGTATTTTTACTTTGTTCGTTCTTAAGTAAAATTTCTCTTCGCTGATCATTCTTTTTGGTGTAATATTTGTATGCAGCAAGAATTGATTTTTTCCAAATTTCAGCAGGTAAAGTTGCTCCGTAAACGTTATATAGTTGAGAATAATCATCATTACCAACCCATACAACACAGGTAAAATCATCGGTGAATCCTGCAAACCAAGCATCCCTATGATCATTGGTAGTTCCAGTTTTTCCATAACAATCAATACCTTGTATTTTAGCAGAGTATCCTGTTCCCTTATCAACAACTGCTTTCATTAAAACTCTCATATTAGATGCAACTTCATAAGGTATAACCTGCTTATAAGTGTTTTGTGAATAAAAAATAACTCCACCATACCTATCTTCAACCTTACTAACAAATTGAGGATCTATAAGGTAACCATAATTTGCTATTACTGAAGTAAATGTAGCTACCTCTAAGGGAGTTAAAACAGATGATCCCAAAGCAGTAGAAAGATATGGCTCCAATTGGGTTTTAACCCCCATATCATAAGCAGTTTTAATGACATTATCAATACCTACATTATTTGCTAAGTAAACAGCAACAGTATTTCGAGAGAAAGCAAAAGCGTCAGCAAGAGTCATCCTTCCCCAATATCTCTTATCCCAATTAACGGGAGAATACGGTTTGCCATCAGCACCTGTATAAGTATATACCCTGTCTTCAACTATGGTATTTGGAGTAAATCCATATTTTAATGCAGTAGTATAGACAACTATTTTAAAAACAGATCCTGGTTGTCTATATGCTTGGTAAGCCCTATTGAATTGATCAGAAATTTTATATTCATATCCTCCAACCATGGTTAAAACTCTTCCCGTATAGTTTTCAATCAATATAACCGCACATTGATTGACATTATAACTTTTTCTATTTTTGTCTATTTCACTTTTAACAATATTTTGAATATCATCCTGTATTCTCGTGTCCAAGTTTAAATAAACTTTTAAACCCAATGTTTTTAATGATTCATAATCAATGTTTGTGATTTTTTTAAAATTTTGAATAACAAAAGATGTATAATAAGGGTAGAGTAAATTATTTTCTTCCAATTTTTCTCTTTTTAACTTGATAGGGTAATTTTTATAGATTTGATATTGATTAGGTGTTATATATTTGAGTTCCACCAATCTTCTAAGGACATAAAGTTGCCTTTGTTTAGCCATGTTGTAATTGACGTAGGGAGAATAAACAGAAGGAGCAGGTAATAATCCGATTAGCATTGCAGCTTCTGGAATATCGAGCTGTTTAGCGCTTTTACCAAAATAAACTCTGGAAGCCGCTTCGATACCATAAGCACCTTCACCAAAATACACTAAATTCAAATACATTTCCATGATTTCTTGCTTAGAGAAATTTTTTTCCAGTTCTACTGCAATTAAAGCTTCCTTTATTTTTCTTCTTATACTAACTTCGGGAGTTAGAAATAAAATTCTGGCCAACTGCTGAGTGATAGTGCTTGCTCCCTGTGTAACCTCTTTCTTTTGAATAATATCAATAATTCCCCTTAAAACCGCTAAAAAATCCACACCTTTATGAACATAAAATCTTTCATCCTCAGAAGCAATTAGACAAATCTTAACAGAATTAGGTATTTCATTTATTGGAATCCAATACCTATTTTCTACATATACTTTCGCTACTCTTTTATTGTCAATTGAAAAAAATTCACTAGACTGAATAGGAATTTTTTTTCTAATTTTACTTACATCAATCATTTCTTTTTTTGCTTCATTTATAATCCCAACTATAAAGTAGACCCCAAAAAATATTGCTAATAATAAAATAAATAAAATAGTCTTAAGAGAAAAGCTAAGGAAAGTTAGGATGATACTATATACTTTTTTCAACATTGGAAACAAAAACAGGAATTAGCTTATAAAAATTTTTTCTACAATATTTTTTTGCCAGCCTTATATAAATGTATGCCAGCAATTTAGGTTCTATATCTCCTTTCTTTATTTCAGCAAATAATAACAGAAGTAGAGCTCTTTCCATGTAATTCATTACAAAAAAATTCGATCTATACAAAGCTTCCCATACTAATTCATTATATCTATAATAATTCAATATAATTTCATTAAGAATTTCAACAAAATATTGAGAAAGAAAAAAAGGTAAGAAAAACCTATTAAAAAATATGTATTGAAATACAATAGACAAAGCTAATTCTCTCTGATATTTCTGCGAATAATTATATTTTAGTTTCAATACTTGGTTTAACATTGTATTTACTAGAAATATCATTTACTATTTTCTGTATATCTTCTTCGCTTCTTTCTATTAATAAAATCTTTATTATTACCTTATTATCTTGCATTTTCATTCCCATGGATTCTACTAGCATAAGCTCATGATAAATTTCCATTACCATTTTTTCCAAACTTTCATTAACTGTTGTTTCAATTGTTAATATTTTATGTTTATAATTACTTCTGACACTTGCATAATACTCTTCAAACTGCTCCAAACTATATACGAATGAAGGTATTTTAAAATCTATACTTTTTGATGTTTCTTTAACAACTTCATTTTTATTTTCATTAGCTTCTGATAATACTTTAACTCCTGCAATAGTAGTTTTATTTTTTCCTGTTCTTTTTGAATAATAGAGTGCTTCATCCGCTGCTTTTATTATTTCATCAATACTCTTACCATGATCAGGATAAGTAGCCAAACCCAAGGATATAGTAATGATAGTAGGGACATTTTCAAATCTTTGAGAAGAAACCTCAGTTCTAACTCTTTCAGCTATCTCAAATGCCTTATCAGTAGGGGTATTTGGCAGAATTATCCCTATTTCCTCACCACCATACCTAAAAGGCCAATCGAAGAATTCTCGTGCAACACCCTTAAATACTCTTGCAACTGCTCTTAAAACTTCATCCCCCACCTGATGTCCATAAGTATCATTAAATTTTTTAAAATTATCAATATCACATAGAATAAAAGAAATTTTCTGATTAGTTTTAGAAGCCTTTCCTATTTCCTCCTCCATTTTTTGGTACATAAATCTTCTGTTATAAAGCCTTGTCAATTCATCTAAAATAGCAGCTTCCTTAAACCTAACAGAAATAACATCATTAGCGATTTCTTCGGCAACCTCACCAATTACTTCCTTATATTTTCTTAATACTTGAATTATACTTTGTTCTTCTTCCTCATTTTTAGCACCAATAAAAATAACACATTGCAACAACCCTCTACTCATACAAGGAATTAAAAATAATAGCCTTTGTTTTTTAAACATTGTTATATTCTTACCCCCAAACCATTCATAAAAGATATTATTATTTTGTAGTTCCATTAAATGAACAGGGGTATTAGCATACTCAGAAAGCCAAGCCGAATATTTAGGGAATATATATAAAACATCTGGAACTTCAAATAATCGGCTACTAACGTAAAGATACATCACATTATCTTTTCGTGGGTCAGAAACATAAATAGCCATAAAAGAAGTAAAATTACGAACTTCACTTAATATATTTTCATTAAAGAATTCCTGTATTAAACTAACAAGTATATCCAAGTTTTCTGCTTTAACAGAAACTGTCTCTTGGTATTTCTTCTTAATATTTTGTATGCTAATTTTCTCTTCCTTAATTTTCTTCTCTTTAATATAGAACAAAATAAATACTCCTATAACCATTATAATAACAAATCCTAAAACAATAAAGAAAATATTCCTAAAATTAGAAGCTTCTATTTCTTTTTTTATTATCAAAATTTCATCATCTTTAGTATCTGCAAATCTTTGCTTTATTATATCGTAAGCTTCCTTATACCTTTTCTGAGAATACAGTATTTTTACTTTCAATTTCAAGTAATCAAGGTTATCAGGAAAAGATGACAAAGCTTTTTCAATAAAATCTAAGGCTACATTATAATTACCAAGCTTATAGTTTAATAAAGAAAGCAAGTAAAATGATTTATCATCATTAAGAAAAGATTGATATTTATCAGCAAATTTCTTGGCCTCGTCAAGCTTATCAGATTCAACATAAAGTCTGAATATTAAATAAGCAAAATCCTTATTTATATATCCTCTATCAAGTATCTTTTTCGCAACATCCAAAGCATCATCAAAATTTTTCTTATTAATATACAAGTCAAGTAATAACCTTAAAGATGGTAAAAAATAAGGGTCATTCTGAAGAGATTTTTTTAGATTTACTTCAGAAGAAGCATAATCACCCATACTAAAATAAACCCAACCCTTGTAATAATAAGCTCTTGCATCATAGTAATCAATATTATTTATAACATAATCAGCGTATTTTAAAATCTCATTATAAATTTTTTGTTTATCAGAAGATGAAGTAATATTCCTTATTAATATCTCAGACAATAAATAAAAAGCATATCTATTTCTTGGATTAACGTTTTTAATTATGTAAGCACAAACTATATAAGCAGATTTATCGTCAAATTTATTGTAATAATCAACTGCCATATTATAAAGTTCGTTTTCACTTTTACCTTCCAAATCCTGAGGACTAATTGCCCATGAAGCAAAAATAGTTATGAATAACAATATAAAAAATATTACTATTCTCACTCTTACCTCCTATTTTTCATATTCTCCTTGTATAATCCACAATCCTCTCAAATTGGGAATTTTTTGAAGATTTTGTAATCTTTTGACCTTTTAATTCCCTAATTTCAACGCTATTAATATCAAACAAATCCTTAAGACGATCAACGATAGTACTCGACTTATTTTTTAATATCTTAACATAAACATCTTTCTTATTAGATTGAAAAATAAAAACTAATTTTCCTTCCTCAACAAGAACACCTTCAACATTACTAATCGCATTATATAATAATTTATCATTCTCGAATATCTTTAATATTTTTTCCTTAACAGATTTAATATCTTTATGAAAATCAATATTTTCCTCATTATTTTTATCAAAAGTACGATCATGTTCTTCATCTCTACTATCTCTCATTTTTACATCCATATTTTCCTTAGTTTCAGTAATTTCTAATTTTTTTTCTTTCTCTACTTTTTCCTCTTCCTTCTTGTCAATCTGTATACCTCTTTCAAAAATCAAATTAAGAGAATAAATTTCAAAAAGTATATAATCATTCTCCGATTTATAAAAATTAAGCATCATATTCAATGAATTCATCATCTTTCTCAAATCTTCAATTTTAGCATAAGAACTAATGCCTTTGTAATTTTCTATTTGAAAAGAACTAAATTCATCTATTGGGCCAACAAACTTGTAATATATACAATTTTTCAATTCATTAACAATCATATACAAAAATTGATAAAGGTTAACAGAGTAAAATTTTACCTTATTGATCAAATCAATAAGAGAAACTACATCACCCCTCAAGATAAAATTTATATAATCATATACCCATTTTAAGGAAACTACAGAGAATATTTGTAACACATCTTTCAAAGTAATATTATCAGATATATTTCTTACTTGCTCCAATAAGCTAAGTGAATCTCTAACTGATCCATTAGCAGCTTTAGCTAAAAACATCAAAGCATCATCATCTATTACAATTTCCTCTTTGCTACAGATATTTTTTAAATGCTCAAATATTATCTTATGATGGACTTTTTTAAATTCTATTTTTTGACATCTTGACTGTATAGTTATCGGAACTTTATGAATATCGGTAGTAGCAAGGATAAATACAACGAAAGAAGGCGGTTCTTCAAGACTTTTAAGGAGAGCATTAAAAGCTTCTATAGTAAGCATATGGACTTCATCTATTATGTAAATTTTGAACTTGCCCTTAATAGGGTTCAATTTCAAATTTTCTCTTATTTGTTTTATTTCATTTATACCTCTATTAGAAGCAGCATCTATTTCTATACAATCTGGGAAACTCCCGTTATTAAAGGAAATACAATTTTGACAAGCATTGCAAGGTTCAAAGCCCTGCCTATTTAAACAATTCAAAGCCTTTGCGAATATCCTTGCCACCGTTGTTTTCCCAGTTCCTCTTGTCCCAGTAAACAAATAAGAATGGGAAAAATTTTCTTTCAAAATAGAATTTGTTATTATTTTTACACTAATATCCTGCCCAATTACTTCAGAAAATTTTTGTGGCCTGTATTTTCTGTATAAAGTTATATAGCTCATATATTTATCTTTTCAATCTTGTAATTCTTTTTTAAATGTTCAACTGAAATTTTTGTATATATCTGTGTAGTACTTAAATTAGAATGTCCCAATAATTCCTTAATAGCAACTATGTCAGCACCATTTTCCAACATTAAGGAAGCAAAAGTATGCCTCATAACATGCGGTGTTAATTTAAACCTATAACTAATTATTTTTGAAATCCTCTGAAAAATATACTGCACAGTCCTAACGTTTATTTTTTTCTTTCTTAAACTTACAAAAATGTAATCACTACTACAAAATTTTTCCTTTAGCTTCAAGTAATCATTTAGATTTTCTTTAACATAATCACTAAAAATTACTATTCTTTCCTTATCACCTTTACCTTTAACTTTAAGAGTATTATTAGAAAAATCAAAATCAGATAATTTAACATTTACTAATTCAGAAACCCTTAAACCTGTAAAAACTAAAAATATAAATATTAACCTATTTCTACTTTGTATAAAATCTCTATATTTAAGCGAAATTTTTGAAAAAACTAAGTTAATACTTGACAATATTTCTTTAACATCCTCTAAAGAAATAGCCTTGGGTAAAGTTTTTGGGGTCTTCATACTCTCAATTAAGTCAGAATAGTTATTTTCAAATAATTTTTCTTTCCACAGGAATTTAAAAAAAGATCTTAAACTCGATATTTTTCTATTTATTCCCCTACTTGAACAATTTTTTTCTGTTTTCAAAAATACTACATATTTCTTGATTGCCGCAATAATTTTTTCAACATTATTCTCATCTATAGTTTTGATACCTGCATAATCAAAAAATCTTTTTACATCGAATATATATTCTCTTACTGTTCTATTGGAAAGACCTAAACTAATAAGATGATACTTAAAATCTTCTATAATGTTAAAAATTTCTTTTCGCAATTTTATTTTTTATTCTTTTAAGCTCAACCCTAATTCTTCTAATTTTTGCTTAATTTCTTGTATTGATTTTCCTCCTAAATTTCTTATAGTAATTAAATCATCTTCACTGTATTTTAGTAAATCACCCACAGTATTAATACCTATTCTCTTTAGTGAATTCAGAGTTCTCGAAGAAAGATCCAACTCTTTAATATTTTTACTTAATATATCACCACTGCTTGATAAAATA
>Ga0105160_1000434_pt1 | contig 19752 bp, 15 predicted proteins | sample GXS110809BmetaG_FD_89591 | JGI IMG/M metagenome (GOLD analysis project Ga0105160, IMG submission 89591) | Hot spring microbial communities from Gongxiaoshe hot spring, China to study Microbial Dark Matter (Phase II) - GXS 110809B | ecosystem: Environmental > Aquatic > Thermal springs > Hot...
ATGCTGTGTAACGCATCCGGCGTTGTGCGGTGCAGGCGCCGGTAAGTCGACCACAAGACTGTCCCCGTTGTGCGGCTCACCAGGAACACATTGCCGCGGGTTCGCCCGAAGCCGGTGGTGAGAGGACCTAGGTCGTCCTCGAACCGGCTCAGCAATCCCGGGCCGGCACTGCCGGATTCCACTGTCGCCGGAGCCTCCGAAGTGCCCTCGGGTCTGCGCCTCCGGCCAGCTAGGTGCTCCAAAACCAAGACCTGCCGCTCCAGCCGCGGTCCGACCTGGTCGCTCAAAATTGCATCCGCCTGCGCCAGGTCCGTGACCACTTCGAGCACGCCTTGGGCGACCAGCTGCTGCGCCACGTACTGGTCCAGGCCCGTAGCCATCGGCAGCACGTACACCTTGCGTACCGAGGCCAGCTCCGGCTGCGAGGCAAAGCTCATCGTCGCCAGCAGCGCAGCAGTACACGCCACGATAGCTCGCTTCATCGCTTTCATGATACCTTTCCAGATAGACGCTTCCGAGCGCGCTAAGGACGAGCCGGAGGGATCATTTAGGAGTGTACAAAGGGCACACCATCACCGTAATCATTCCATGCCTGAATGAAGAGCAGGGCATCGAGCAAGTTCTTCGGCGGTTGCCCGATTTCGTCGACCAGATCATCGTAGTCGACAACGGCTCGACTGACCGCACAGCGGAAATTGCCCGGTCGTTTGGCGCGCACGTGATCCGAGAGGAAGTGCGAGGCTACGGTCGCAGTTACAAAAAAGGGTTCCAGGTAGCGCGCGGCGACATCATCGTCACGCTCGATGGGGATCACTCCTATCCCCCGGACGCCATATCCTACCTGCTCGAAGCCTTCTTCCACCTGAAGGTCGATTTTCTGAACGCCTCGCGATTCCCGGTCCGCGACCCCCAGGCGATGAGCTTCAAGCACAAAGTGGGCAACGTCGTCCTGTCTCTGGTGATGTCGTTGCTTTTCCTGCGCTGGGTGCGCGACTCCCAATCGGGCATGTGGGTGTTCCGGCGCGAAATCCTCAACGAAATGGACCTGACAGACGACGGCATGGCGTTCTCAGAAGAAATCAAAATCGAGGCGATCCGCAACCCGCGGATCCGGTTCGCCGAGATTTCCATCCTTTACAGCTCGCGCTTGGGCGAGTCCAAGTTGCGGCCGTGGCGGGACGGACTTTACCACCTGTATTTCATGTTTCGCAAGCGATTCAGCCGACGACGTAAGCCCGCACTGGCTTCCTGCACTCGGGAGCTGGTGCCGAGCACTACGGCGTCCGTCCAAAGCTCTTCGCTCGGTGTTTCGGAACCGAGTTCCAGCGGCTCATGGGCTCCAGGAGCCTAGTCACCGCCATCGTCCCCAATTGGAACCACGCTGAGTTACTCGAGTCGGCACTGGCTAGCCTTCGCTCCCAGTCTCGCCCGCCCGATGAAATCATCGTGGTCGACAACGGATCCACCGACCGCTCTAGTGTGGTCGCGCGCGAGGCCGGGGCTCGGTTAATCTGCCTAGGGCAAAATCGTGGCTTTGCCGCTGCGGTGAACATCGGCATCCAGCAAAGCCGCGGCAGTATCCTGGCCGTGCTGAATAACGATGTCGAGCTGGAGCCGAGCTGGCTGGAACAGCTTCTGGACTCGCTCGGGGATCCCGCCTGCTGGTTCGCAACCGGCAAGCTCTTGCGACGCCACAACCCTCAGGAACTGGACGGTGTCTACGACGCGCTAGCGCGCTCGGGTTGCGCCTGGCGTTGCGGAGAAGGCCGCTTGGACGGTCCAAGCTGGCAAGGGAAAATTCGGATTTTCTTTCCGCCTATGACCGCTGTGGTTCTGCGGAAAACCCTGTTCGAGCGGGTAGGCTTATTGGATGAGCGCTTCGGATCGTATATGGAGGATGTCGAGTTCGGTTTGCGTTGCGCTCTGGCTGGTTGCCAGGGAGAGTTCGTACCGGAAGCGATCGCGTTCCACGTGGGCAGCTCCACTTTCGGTCGCTGGCATCCCGAAGTGGTGCGGCTGCTGGCACGGAATCAGGTGCTGATAGTGGGCAAGCATTTCCCGCGCGCGCTACTCTGGCGTTACGCGTGGCCGATCCTGGTCGGCCAGTTGCTCTGGGGATTGGTTGCCTTGCGGCACGGACGACTATGGGCTTACCTGCGTGGGAAACTGGATGGCGTCCGTGCGATTCCCAGCGTGCGCCATCCACGGGCTGAGCCGCAACAGCTGGCAAAGGTCCTGCGAGAAAGCGAGGAGCTGATCCACAAGCTGCAGCGCGCCACTGGCTTCGACCTGTACTGGCGTCTGTACTTTGCCCTGACATGAGTCGCATTGCCGCCGTCGTGGTTACGCACAACTCCGCACGGTGGCTGAGCCGCTGCCTGGAGGCAGCCGTGCGCTTTTGCGATACGGTCATCGTGGTGGACAATGCGTCGCGGGACTCCACGGCAGAGGTGGCGGCCCGATTCCCGGTCCAACTGCTGTGCAACAGCGCCAACCGCGGCTTTGCTGCGGCGGCCAATCAAGGTGTGGCCTTGAGTTCAGAGCCGTTAATCCTACTGTTGAATCCGGATGTGGAGCTTGCCACGCCACTGGCGCCGCTCGTTGAAGCCTGTCGCCAAGGAGCTGCTGTAGCCACAGGCTTGCTGGTGGACGCCCGCACTCGTGAGCCCCAGCGCGGGTTCACTCTGCGTCGGTTCCCCACCGCCTGGAGCCTGGTTTTCGAGGTCCTAGGGATCAACCGACTCTGGCCATCGAATCCGGTCAATCGGGCATACCGGTGCCTGGACGTTGACTTGAGCCGGCCGGCGCACGTCGAGCAACCCCCAGGGGCCTTCTTCTTGGTCCAGCGCTCGGCCTGGGAAGCCTTGGGGGGGATGGACGAGCGCTTCTGGCCACTGTGGTTCGAGGACGTCGACTTCTTACGACGTGCGGCCCTGGCCGGTCTAGCCATCCGCTACGTTCCTGAAGTTTGGGCTTATCACTGGGGCGGCCATTCGGTCCAGCAGCTGGACGCAGCGATCAAGATCGTTTGGTGGTATGCTAGCTTGCTAACATACGTATGGAAACATTTTCGTCCGGGTCACGCCTGGGCGATCAGCCTGGCCATCCTCATAGGGGTGGCGGGACGTACGGTATGGTCCCTGGCGGGGAGACGGGAGGTGGGCAGCTGCCAGGCATACATCAACGTCTTCCGGCAAACGTGCCGGTCCCTATTACGACGGGCGGAACCGAGCTGTGAAGGGCGTCCCCATCAAGAGCGGACACGAGTAAATCGCACGAGCAGGCACAATCTCTGAGAGGCGGACGAAGCTGGATGGACTACGAGGACCTCGTCTCGGTTACCATCGTCACTTACAACAGCGGGCGGTTCATCAAGCGGTGCCTCGAGTCGGTGCTGGAGCAACGATACCCGCGACTGGAAGTCATCGTGATCGATAACGCCTCCACCGACGGCACCGTGGATATCCTCAGCCAGTTCGAGGATCGCTGCCTGATCGTCTACAACCAGGAAAACATCGGGTTCGCTGCCGCCCAGAACCAAGCCATCCGCTTGGCCAAAGGTGACTGGATCCTGACGCTGAACCCGGATGTGTTGCTGCTACCCAATTTCGTCGCGGCGTTGGTCGAGGCAGGGCATATCGACCGCCGTGTAGGCACTGTCTGCGGAAAGCTGCTGACTCTCTCCCCCCATTTCGAGATCCCCGAAAGACCTGTGGTCGACTCCACTGGCATTTACTTCACCCCGAGCCTTCGCCACCTGGACCGCGGCAGCCAGGAAATCGACAACGGGCACTATCTGAACTTCGAATACGTCTTCGGTGCCTCGGCAGCCGCTGCGCTGTACCGGCGCGAAATGATCGAAGACATCAGTATCAACGGCGAATTCTTCGACCCTGATTTCTTCGTGTACCGCGAAGACGCCGACGTAGCCTGGCGTGCACAGTTGATGGGCTGGCGTTGCATCTACACACCCCGTGCCCGTGCCTACCATGTCCGCACAGTGCTTCCAGGAAACCGCCGGGCCCTGCCGCCCATCATCAACATGCATTCGGTCAAGAATCGCTTCTTGATGCGCATCAAGAACATGACCCTGGACCTCTACCGGCGGAACTGGCTTTGGATCACCGGGCGCGACATCCTAGTCATCGGCTGCTGCCTGCTGTGGGAGCACACCTCTCTGAAGGCCTTCTGGTATTTGGTCAAAAACTGGAAGCGCGTCTGGGCCAAGCGGCGCGAGATCATGAAGAAGCGCCGGGTCAGCGACGCTTACATTGCCAGCTGGTTCTCCTACAAACCGGTCAGCCACCCAGCCCCCAAACCCTCCGCGCGCTTGCAGGCACGCTTGCGAGCCAGCCGTAACTAATGCGAATCGCGATCGTCGGCACTCGCGGGATCCCCGCACGCTATGGGGGATTCGAAACCTTCGCCGAAGAGCTTTCCACCCGCCTGGTTCAACGAGGCCACCAGGTGGCGGTATATTGCCGACAGCCATTCCCGGACCGGGTTTATCGGGGCGTCTGCCGATACGAGCTGCCGACCATCCGGCACAAGTACCTCGATACTCCTGTCCACGCCTTCTTGAGCAGCCTGCACTTGTTACGCCACCGGCCCGACGTGGCGCTCTATTGCAACGCGGCCACAGCCGTCTTCACCCTTCTGCCGCGCATCGTCGGCATACCTGTGGCCTTAAATGTAGACGGCGTGGAACGCAAGCGCCGCAAGTGGAACCTGTTGGGCAAAGCCTGGTATTGGATTTCTGAGTGGCTCTCGACCTGGTGCCCGAATTCAGTGATCAGCGACGCCTTGACGATCCAACGGTATTACCTGGAGCGGTTCGGCAAGCCGACTACCTACATCCCTTACGGGGCGCACATCGGCCCCCTCGAGACCACACGCGCTCTCCAACAGCTAGGGTTGGAACGACGGCGTTACTTCCTCTACGTGAGCCGAATGGAACCAGAGAACAACGCATTGCTGGTCCGCCAGGCCTTTGAGCGCGTGCGAACCGATCTGCGGCTCGTGCTCGTGGGAGACGCACCTTACGCCCAGCGCTACATCCGCAAGGTTCGCGACACACAGGACCCGCGCATCCTGTTCCCTGGTGCCATTTACGGTACCGGGTATCATGAGTTGCTCTCGCATTGCTACGCCTATATCCACGCCACCGAGGTCGGTGGCACCCACCCGGCACTCGTGGAAGCCATGGGCCGAGGGTGCCTGATCTTATACTTGGAAACCGAAGAGAACCGCGAGGTAGCTGGCGGCGCCGGCATCCCGTTCCGCCCCTACAACCTCAGTGAAAGGATCCAGGAAGTGCTGCACTATAGCGAGGCCGAAGCCGACCGTTTCCGCCAACGCGCCATCGAACGCGCCCGGCAACGCTACAATTGGGACTCCATCACCGAGGCCTACGAAAAGCTGTTCGATCAGTTGGTGCGCCGCACAAGGACGAGCAACCATGCCTGAATGCCGGTACCGAACCTGGGTGGAAATCTCTCGCAGCCGCTTGGTGGCTAACTATCGCGCGATCTGCGACCTAGTCGGCCCACAAGTGACCGTCATGCCCGTGGTCAAGGCAGACGCTTACCGACACGGCGCGGTCGAAGTGAGCCGGACGTTGGAGCAGGCCGGGGCTCGATGGTTCGCAGTGAGCAGCGTGGAAGAAGGCGTGGCGCTCCGACAAGCTGGCATACGCGCCCGGATCCTCGTCATGGCCGATTTCTTGCCCTTTGAACGGGAAGCCCTGCTGGAGTTCGACCTGACTCCGGTCATCCACCGACTCGAGGACTTGGCCGCTTGGGAGCGGATGGCCGAACGCTACGGCCGCCAGCTCTCGTTCCACCTGAAGCTGGATACTGGTATGGGCCGCCTGGGGATCCGGGAGCCAGCTGAAGCCATCATCGCAGCCTTAAAGCGTTGTCCCTCGCTGAACTTTGAGGGGTTGATGACTCACTTCGCCTCTGCAGCGCATTACGACACACCACAAACCGAGCAGCAGCTCGCCCGCTTCAAAGCTGTGGCTGAGCAACTCGCTGCCGTAGGTTTCCGGCCACGATACCAGCACTTGGCGGCCACGGTGCCTATTGCCTACGGGCGCAAGGAGACCTGGGGCAACATGGTGCGCCCTGGCCAGGCGATCTATGGCTACATCTCTCCGGTGCGTGGTCCGGCACCGGCCCCGCTGCTGAAGGTCGAGCCTGTACTGACATGGAAAGCCACGGTACTGGACGTTAAGGAGCTACCCGCCGGCAGCCCGGTGGGCTACGGCGCAATGTACTGGACCACCCGCCCCACGCGGCTTGGCATCCTCACCGTGGGTTACGGCGACGGGTACCCCCACAGACTTTCCAACCGAGGCCGAGTCATCGCGGCTGGTCGGATCGTGCCGGTGTTGGGAGCAGTCTCGATGGACCTGACCGCTGTGGACCTGACGCATGCGCCGGAGGTCCGGCCTGGAGACGCGGTCACCCTATTGGGGAGGGAGGGCAGGGTGTCGGTAGACGCCCACTGGATTGCGAAGGCATCCGGGACGATTTCTTATAACGTACTCTGTAGTATCAGTTCGCGGGTGTCCCGGGTCTATGTGGACTAGTCGCGGGTTTCCAAGAAGTTACAGTCGAGATCAGTGGGCCGGTTAGTACTACACAAGTAGTCGCTAGCCCGGACCTCGAAATCCCGTACCGCTAACGCATTCCACAGCTCACCCACAGCCCAACCCCGACTTGCCCCTTGTGGTAGACTCGGTAACCGCCAGCAAGATTGGTCCGCCACCGCGGCGGTCCCAGCGCAGCAGCCCGCGCGAGGGAGGAGTTTTCCACTAGTTGTGGAAGAGTTGTGGAAATTTCACCGCGGGCCTGCAGCGTCTCGTAGCAGCAAGCGGGAGTGCGCCTATGGACGTCTGGGAGCGTATCAAGCGCGAGCTCGCACTGAGGCTTGCCCCGGAAGCCTATGACAACTGGCTGGCGGGTACGAGGTTGGACCGCGTCGAAGGCCAGCTGATCTACGTGAAAGTACCCGACGAGACTTCGCGGTTATGGGTCCAGGACGAGTATGGCGAACTCGTGCTAGAGACCATCCGCCAGCTCCGTCTCCCGTACACCAACGTGGTCTACGTCTGTCACGGCTCCAACGGGCAGGCCTCACCCTGGACCAGCGGGCCGGACCGGCCGGTCGAGCCGCTGGAAGTGGACCTGAACCCCCGTTACACTTTCCAGACTTTCGTCGTAGGCGCCAGCAACCAGTTCGCCCACGCGGCTGCACGGGCCGTCGCCGAGCGCCCAGGCCGCGCCTACAACCCCCTGTTCATTTATGGCGCTACCGGGCTCGGTAAGACACACCTATTGCACGCAATCGGGCACTTTGTCCGGGAGGCTTGGCCCAACCTGCGGCTGGTCTGCACCACAGCCGAGCGGTTCACCAACCAGCTCATCCGCTGCTTACGCAACGACCAGATGGCTCTGTTCCACGAGTGCTATCGCCGTGCGGATGTATTGCTCGTTGATGACATTCAGGTCTTAGCCAACAAGGAGCGTACGCAGGAGGAGTTCTTTCACACTTTCAATGAACTCTACGAGCAACAGAAGCAGATCGTCATCACGAGCGACGCGCCCCCCACGGCTACCCCAGGCATCGTGGATCGCCTACGGTCGCGGTTCGAGTGGGGGTTGCTCGTGGACATCCAACCCCCGGACCTCGAGACCAAGCTCGCCATCCTGGAGAAGAAGGCGGAGCTGGAAGGGATCGACCTGCCTGAGGACGTGCGCGTATTCATCGCCACCCATACCCGGTCCAACGTCCGTGAGCTCGAAGCGGCCCTCACCCGGCTGGTGGCTTACACTTCGGTCCTTTCCTGCCCTATCACTCTAGACTTGGCCCGCCAGCTCCTGCGAGACCTCAGCCACCAAGGCGGCCGAGTGGTGACGATCGACGTGATCACGCGCGCCGTAGCCCAAGAGTTCTCCCTGCAGCCCCAAGAGCTGAAGCAAAAGTGCAACGCGCGGCGAGTTTCCTTCCCGCGCCAAGTTGCCATGTACCTGGCCAAAAAGTTAACGTCGATGTCGTACCCGGAGATTGGGCGGTACTTCGGCGGCAAGCACCACACGACGGTCCTCCATGCGGTGGAGAAGATCGGTAAGCTGTGCGAGCGTGATCCGGAAATCAACAGGTTGATCAACAGGCTAATCGACTCATTGTCTTAGACTTACAATGTTTTCCACACAAACCTCGCTCTCTTCCTGCGGGTGGCTTGTGCAGCTGCGCCTCGAGCGGCGCCGCACCACAGCCGAGCGCACAAACATGCAAGGGCTAGAAGCAGCCAAGTGCCTGTTTTTGGTACAATTTAGGGGAGAATTGACAAATCCACAGCCTAGACGAGTATCTGCCATCTGGCATTTATCCGGTACCAAACCGGCACTACAGCATTACCAAAGGAGGCCCCCCAGAGCATGGAGTTCACTGCCACCCGCTCAGATTTGGTCCGCGAGTTAGCGCTGTCCCAAGGGGTGGTCGAAAAGCGTACCACGATGCCCATCCTAGCTAACGTTCTGCTGGAGGCCCGGCCGCAAGGGGTCGTGTTATCCGCGACCGACCTGGAGTTGGGTATCCGCTGCGAGTGCCCAGCTGACGTACGCCAGCCTGGTGCTCTGAGCGTTCCCGCCCGGCGCTTGTTGGATTATGTGCGGTTGTTACCGGATGCCGCGATTCAGATGAAAGGCACCGAGAATGCGTGGCTCCAGATGGTGTGCGGGCGCTCTCGCACCCGACTGGCGGGCTTGCCTGCCGACCAGTTTCCCGAGCTACCGGACATGCCGGACCCTCTGGTCCGCTTACCAGCCCGCCTGCTCAGCGGAATGGTCAGCCGGACAATCTTTGCCATCTCTGCTGAGGAATCCCGTTTCACGCTGAATGGGGCACTCCTTTTCTTGCGGGCGGGGCGGATCGGTATGGTTTCAACTGACGGTCACCGCCTGGCGCTTTGCGAGCACGGCCTGGAAGGGTACGACGGCCCACCTCAGCGGGTCCTAGTGCCGAAGAAGGCCCTGGCCGAGCTGTCGAAGTTGCTTCACGAGGCTGGCTCGGAGGCAGAGGTGGAACTGGCCGCCGACGACACGCACGTCTTTTTCCGCACCGCGCGGCGGCTACTGGTTGCCCGGCGGTTGGTGGGAACATTCCCCGACTACGAGCGTGTGCTGCCAACTGCCCAGCCTCACCGTACCGTGCTGCGCAGGGAGGAGTTCCGGGCTAGCTTAGAGCGCGTCTCGCAGTTCTCCGACGAGCGCTCCCGGGCGGTCAAGCTGCGGTTCGGGCCGGGCGAGATGGTGGTCTACTCGTCCCTGTCGGACACCGGTGAGACGGAGGAGAGCCTCCCAGTGGAATACGAGGGCTCAGGCCTGGAGGTCGGCTTCAATGCTCAGTACCTGACGGAGTTCCTTCGGGCGGTGTCCGAGGAGGAGGTGACTTTCCTGCTCAAGGATGCGAGCAGTGCGGGCGAGTTGCGCCCAGTGGCGCAGCCCGGCGGCTATGAGTATCGCTACATCGTGATGCCCATGCGCATCTGAAGCCACTATTGTCCCGGAGAGGCCAGAGGACATGGCGATTAACGGAGAACTGAAGGTGCCGGAAGGGGTCTACGACTCGAGCAGCATCAAGGTGCTGGAGGGCCTGGAGGCCGTGCGGCTCCGGCCTGCCATGTACATCGGCTCCACTGGGGAGTCGGGCCTACACCACCTGGTTTACGAGGTCGTGGACAACTCGGTCGACGAGGCCTTGGCGGGCTACTGCGACAAGATTGAGGTCACGATCCACATCGACAACTCGATCACCGTCACCGACAACGGCCGTGGCATCCCGGTGGATATCCACCCTGAGGAGGGTGTGTCCGCCGCCGAGGTGGTCATGACCAAGCTCCACGCCGGGGGCAAGTTCGACACCAGCTCCTACAAGGTCTCTGGCGGGCTTCATGGGGTCGGTGTCAGCGTGGTCAACGCGCTATCGGAATGGCTAAAGCTGGAGGTCTGGCGGGACGGTGGCCTGTGGGTCCAGGAGTACGAGCGCGGCGTGCCCAAGGCCCCCATCCGTAAGGTGGGCAAAGTTCTGAAGAAAACGGGCACGCGCATCACCTTCCGCCCGGACCCGACCATCTTCAGCACGATCGAGTTCAACTACGACACGCTGGCCCAGCGCTTGCGCGAGCTCGCGTTCCTGAACAAGGGCTTGCACATTACGCTCACCGACGAGCGGGAGGATCCTCCACGGGTCCAGGAGTTCCACTACAGCGGCGGCATCGCCGAGTTCATCAAACATCTGAACCGCGGCAAAGAAGTCCTGCACCCGGTCATTTACTTCGAGGGCGTCAAGGACTTGCCCAACGGCGGCCAGCTCCACATCGAGGTTGGCCTGCAGTACACCGATCGCTACAACGAGACCGTGTTCAGTTTTGCTAACAACATCAATACGGTTGACGGGGGTACTCACCTAAGCGGCTTCCGCAGCGCACTAACCCGAACGATCAACTATTACGCTCAGCAGGCCGGGCTGATCAAAAACGGCAAGGAAAACTTGACTGGCGACGACGTGCGCGAGGGGCTGACTGCGGTTATCAGCGTTAAGCTGCCGCAGCCTCAGTTCGAGGGGCAAACCAAGACCAAGCTGAATAGCGACATTTATGGCCTGGTCGTCCAGTTTGTCAACGAGAAGCTCGGAGAATACTTCGATAAGAATCCTGCTGTGATGCGGCGGATCGTTACCAAGGCGCTTGAGGCGGCAAGGGCTCGCGAGGCAGCCCGGAAAGCCCGGGAGTTGACTCGGCGGAAAGGCGCCTTGGACAGTGCGGGTCTGCCCGGCAAACTCGCTGACTGCCAGGAGCGTGATCCAGCTCGTTGCGAGCTGTTTTTGGTGGAGGGTGAGTCGGCCGGTGGGACGGCTAAGGCAGGGCGAGACCGCCGCTATCAAGCCATTCTGCCGTTAAAGGGCAAGATCCTCAACGTGGAGAAGGCCCGGTACGAGAAGATGCTGAGTCACGAAGAGATCCGGGCCATCATCACCGCCATCGGTACCGGCATCGGTAAAGACGAGTTCGACATCTCCAAGCTCCGCTACGGCAAGATCATCATCATGACCGACGCGGACGTCGACGGGTCGCACATCCGGACCTTACTGCTGACCTTCTTCTTCCGGCACATGCAGGAGCTCATCACCCGGGGACATATTTACGTGGCTCAGCCGCCACTCTACCGGATTAAGCGGGGCAAGTACGAAAAGTACATCAAGGATGAGAAGGAGCTGACCCAAGAAATCTTACGCCACGCGACCGAGGAGCTCACGCTCCGGATCGATGCGGACGGGCGCGAACTCAAGGGGCCCGAGCTCGAGCAGTTCCTCTTGCAACTGGATGACTACCGCCACATGTTCCAGCGCGTGTACCGTCGCTTGCGGCATGAGGGAGTGGTGGAGGTCGTCGCGCGGCCTAATTTGCAACTAGATTCGGCAGAGGCTTTCCGAGACTCGGCGGGATTGGAGCCTTTGGCGGCAGCACTTGAGACCTTAGGCGTCAAGCCACAGCTCGTGCTCGATGAGGAGCAAGCTGCTTGGAAAGTGGTCTTTTACGATCCGAGTGGCGCGCAGCGGACCATCGACATCGAGCTGATCGACTTGCCCGAATTCCGCCGCCTGCGGCGCATCGCACACCAGATCGCGCCCTACAACCAGCCGCCTTTCATCGTCACGCGCAAGAATCAAGAACATCGCATCGAGCACTGGCGGCAGCTGCTGGACTTCGTGCGGACCGAATGCACCCGGGATTGGACCATCCAACGGTATAAGGGCTTGGGCGAAATGAACGCCGAGCAACTTTGGGAGACGACCATGAACGCCGAGACTCGCACGCTGCTGAGGGTCGAGCTGCGCGACGTGGTCGAGAGCGACGAGATCTTCTCCACGCTGATGGGCGACGACGTGGAGAGCCGTCGCCGGTTCATCGAAGAGCACGCTCTGGACGTACGCAACCTGGACATCTAAGATCCTGCATTTCGCCTTCGACTACGCGAGCGGTCGTCGAACGACAAGCAGGCACAGGAGGTTACACGTCTACGGCCGCAGCGTCACGCGGGGCACTTCCTAGAGGCTTTGGCGAGGGCCGGCAGATGCCCCGCCGGCTCGAACGAATGAAGCGAACCAGGTGGAGCGTGTGCTCGTTGGGGATCTCCTGCTCGATACGCCGCAACGCCTCTTCCAGCTTCAAGCCGGAGTGGTAAAGGATGCGGTACGCCTTCTTCAGAATCCGGATTTCCTCAGGGGAAAAGCCAGCCCGCTTTAAGCCAACCAGATTAAGGCCTATGGGCTCCACGTTGAACCCACAGTAGAGGAAGAATGGCGGAACGTCGGCATTCACCCGCGTGTTGCCGCCGATCATCGCCAGGCGCCCGATCTTAGAGAACTGATGGACAACCACGCCCCCGGAAATGAATGCCTGGTCTTCGACCTCCACATAGCCGGCTAGAAGCGCGCAGCTGGCAATCACGTTGTTGTTGCCGATTTTGCAATTGTGGGCGATGTGGCCCGAGGTCATGATGTAATTGTTGTCGCCGATAACCGTCTCCGACTCCGGCTCTGTTCCACGCGAGATCGTGTAGTGCTCCCGAATGATGTTCCCGTTGCCGATGCGCAGGTAGCTACGCTCGCCCTTGAAGGCCTTGTCTAGGGGATCGGTGCCCAGAACGGTTCCCGCAGAGATCAAATTCCGGTCGCCCAGAGTCGTCCACCGCCTTACCATGACGTAGGGTTCCAGCCGGCACTCCGCTCCGATTCGCACGTCCTGCTCGATCACGCAAAACTCTCCGATGACGGTCCGGGGGCCGATGATCGCATCAGGATGCACCCGCGCTGTGGGTGCGACAATCGCGGACGGGTCGATCGGCATCTCCCACGTATGATACAAGCGTAGCGTGGGCAGCCTACGAGCAGCGGAAATCGCCGAGCGGTTGGGTGGTCGTTTGGAAGGGAATCCGGATCTGGTGTTGGAGGATGTGGCTGACGTGGAGCGGGCCGGCCCGGCGCACCTGACGTTTGTATACGGCAGCCGGGCTGCGGAGCAGCTGGCTCGCACGCAGGCCGGGTGCGTGATCGTTCCTCTGGAGCTGGCAGCACCTGCTGGGCGCACAGTGATCCACGTGGCCGACCCGCGCGCCGCCTTCGCCCGCGCCATCCAATGGTTTCGCCAGCCTCGTGCTGTCCCCCCGGGCATCCACCCCACAGCACTCATCGAGCCTGGTGTGGAATTAGGCTGCGACATCTCAGTGGGGCCTTATACGGTCATCCGCAGTGGTTCACGGATCGGCGATGGCACCGTTATCGGTGCGCATTGCGCTATCGGTCACAACGTGATCATCGGGAGGCGATGCCGCCTTTGGGATCGCGTCACGCTGTACGATGAGGTGGTCTTGGGTGACGAGGTCATCATCCATTCCGGCGCTGTGCTGGGTGCAGACGGTTTCGGGTACGTGCGAACGGCCCAAGGATATGAGAAGTTCCCGCAGGTGGGACGAGTGGAAGTGGGTAACCGCGTAGAGATCGGCGCGAACTGTTGTATCGACCGGGCGGCCCTCGGAGTAACGGCCATTGGTGATGGAACCAAGTTAGACAACATGGTTCACGTGGGCCACAACGTCCGGATTGGCCGCAACGTAGTGATCGCGGCGCAGACAGGCATCTCGGGTGGGGTGGTGATCGAAGACGATGTAGTGATTGGCGGCCAAGTGGGGATCGGCGACAAGGTGCGCATCGAACGCGGTGCCGTGCTGGCTTCAAAGTGTGGGATTCCGACCTCGAAGATCATCCGCAGAGGCCAAACCGTATGGGGAATCCCGGCGCGGCCCTTGAAACAGTATCTGCGCGACTTGGCGGAAGTGGGGCGTTTGGTCCAGCTACGGGAAACAGTGGAACAATTAGAGGCAAGGGTTCGCCAACTCGAGGCGGCTGTTCGACGGTGAAGTGGTTGGGCGGCAAACGCACGCCACGTGGACGAAGTCCGTACGATCTGGTTGGCTCCGATGAGTGTAAGTTGAGCAAAACCTGCTTTGGCTATTCAAATGCAACAGAGGCCTCGCGGAAAACCATTAGCTGAGCAACAGGAGGTGGGCACGTGAACCGAAGAGAGTGGTTGCGTTCCGTCTGCTGTGGTTTGCTGTGGCTGTTGAGCGCCGCTTGCCTCTGGGCGGGCGGGGCCCGGAATGTCATTCTCTTTCTCGGCGATGCCGCAGGCATCCCGACCTTGAACGCGGCCAGTATCTACGGGTACCAGGCGCCTAGGAAGCTCTTCGTGCAGAACATGCCTTACATCGGCTTGATGGAGACTTCCACGGCCTCTCAGTGGGTGTCCGATTCGGCTGCCGGCATGACGGCCATCATGACTGGCGTCAAGACACACAACGGCATGATCTCTCAGGGGCCGGACGGCGTACGTGGTAAGCAGGATGGCCGGGAGTTAAAGACGATCCTCGAGTACGCGGAGGAGCGCGGTTTATCCACCGGTGTGATCACCAACGATGTGCTCACTGGGGCTACACCTGCGGCTTGCTACGCCCACGTGAACGACCGCCGCAAACAGGCAGAGATCTTCGCCCAACTGTTGCAGCCGAGAGCCGGAGACGGCCCAGACGTGCTGATCGGTGCGGGCGGAACGAAGCTCTTAGACGCTATCAGGGGGATCGTTCCAGAACCGGAGAAGGCTTTCCGGGAGCGAGGTTACGTGCTAGCGCATCGACTGGAGGACGTACCTGCGGATGCTCAGCGCATACTGGTCCTCTATCCGGACGGACATTTCGACTTGGGCGCTGCTGTGGATCGCGCGATTCAGCTACTGTCCCGGAATCGCAAGGGCTATTTCCTGATGGTGGAGTCCGACCTGCACACGGATGACATCGTCTTGGGGTTGGAGCGTGCCGTCGAATTCGACAGGGTGATTCGGCGGACCGCCGAGCGGCTCAAAGGGACGCCTACACTGATCGTGTTCACTGCCGACCACTCGTACGATTTCCGCATTCACAGCGGTCGCATCGGTGAACCACTGTTGACCGAAGCCGAACGCAAGCAGCCCACGCGGAACGTGGAGACGGTGCGGTGGACGAACATCCGCCGAGATGATACCCATACTGCAGAAGAAGTTCTCATCGCGGCTCAGGGGCCAGGAGCGGACCAGGTCCGAGGAGTGCTATCCAACACGGACGTGTTCCGCATCATTTTGAATGCTTACGGTTGGAAGCCTGCCAGCTCGTCTCGATGAAGGCTGATTGAGGCAAGAGTCCACCAGCGCACGCAATACCGGAGAGTAGCCGCGGCGCGCACGCCGAAAAGCGTGTGCTAATAGTTGGGGAGGGTCAGAGGCTCGAAGCGTTCACAATCTCCTCAGGAGCCGAGAGGCGTGGTGGTGAGAAAAGCGTGGCTGGTTCGCCGAATCATCGTTGGGCTGTTGTTCCCTATCCTCGCACAGGCCGGCACTGCGCCTGAGGGAAGGTCCGATTTTTATCGTGACCTGTTGGGCCTGGTGTTGATTATTTTGGCTGCCAAGCTGGGTGCCGAGTTGTTCGAGCGAGTGCGGCAGCCTGCTGTCCTCGGAGAACTGTTAGTGGGGATGTTGATGAGCGGGCTTGCGTTGGGGGGTGTTGGGTACTTCTACGCGCTGCGTGACAGCGCCGGTCTGCATGCCGCGGCTGAAGTGGGAGTAATCCTACTGTTGTTCGAAGTGGGTCTGCACTCCCGGCTCCACGAGATGCTCGAAGTTGGGTTGACCGCCACGCTTGTGGCCACGCTGGGGGTGGTGGCGCCAGTAGTGCTCGGCTACCTTGTGTCGTCCATATTCCTGCCTCAGCAGCCTTGGTACGTGCACCTGTTTGCTGGCAGCACCCTCGCCGCCACCAGTGTGGGAATCACGGCTCGGGTCTTACAGGACCTCCGCAAGCTGGACACCAAAGAAGCACGCATCATCCTGGGAGCTGCCGTCGTCGACGATGTGCTCGGGCTGATCATCCTCGCGGTGATCTCCGGGATCGTTAGCTCAATCGCTGCGGGTCGTGGTTCTGAGCTGGATTGGGGCATGGTCCTGATGATCGTGATCAAGGCGGTGTTGTTCCTAGTCGCGGCGATCGTCTTAGGCCGGCTCGTGCACATCAATGCTGTTCGGGCGGGGACACATTTCCGCGTGCCGGGCATCCCGGTGGTCATTGCGATCAGTTTTTGCTTTACTTTGGCCGCACTGGCGGGGGAGATCGGCTTGGCTCCCATCGTGGGGGCATTCGCCGCGGGCCTGGTCTTGGAGCCCAGTGACTATGAGGTCTACCAAGAGCGTGGGGAGTTGCCCATAGAAAAGCTCGTTCGGCCCATGAGCACGCTCTTGACGCCGGTTTTCTTCGTCATGATGGGCCTACGGGTGGACTTGCGGGCCTTCAGTGCGGTGGAGATTCTCGGCTTCGCTCTCGCTATCACGCTGGCTGCGATTGTGGGCAAGCAAGCTTGCTCACTCGGGGTTTGGCAAAAGGGAGTGGATCGCGTGCTGGTGGGCGTGGGGATGATCCCGCGAGGAGAGGTGGGGTTGATCTTCACGGCGATGGGTGCGCAGATGAGGGTTCATGGCCAGCCAGTGTTTTCCGACTCCATCGTATCAGCCATGGTCATCATGGTCATGATTACTACCCTCGTGACGCCCCCTGTGCTCAAGGCATTGTTGACTCGCACGCGAAGGCAGTGAAGGCCTGGGGTAAGAACTGCGCACCGAAGCTGGGCGACAAAAAGTGTGGTTCCCAGACGGTTGCGCGCCGAGCGATGGCTGCACATCTAAAAAGCGAGGCAAGATGCGCACAACAATGGAGAGCGGCTACCGAGGGACCGCGGGTTCTCGCGCGGGCGTGAATGCGTTTCGACTTGGGGCCCTAGTCGCGTTGGTGGGGCCACCTCTGTGTGTGGCAGCGGTGGAGGATACGGCGTTTTACGGGAGCTTACTGGGGTTTGTGTTGATCCTTCTCGCAGCTAAGCTCGGTGCGGACGTGTTTGAACGCCTGCGGCAACCTACGGTGCTCGGTGAGCTGCTGGTAGGGATGCTCTTGAGTGGCCTTGCGTTGGCCGGTGTGGAGACTCTTGGGCGACTGAAGGACGACGCAGCCCTACAGGTGGTTGCGGAAATTGGCGTGATTTTGTTGCTGTTCGAAGTCGGGTTGCATTCGCGCTTGCACGAATTGTTGGGGGTGGGTTTGAGTGCTGCCATCGTGGCAACGCTAGGGGTGATGGCGCCGGTGGGCCTTGGCTGGCTCGTCAGCCAATGGTTCTTTCCCACAGAGCCATGGTATGTGCACCTCTTCGTGGGGGCGACCCTAGCTGCCACTAGCGTGGGCATCACAGCACGCGTGCTCCAGGAAATGAACTGGCTGGAGAGCCGGGAAGCGCGAATCATTCTGGGGGCTGCTGTGGTGGATGACGTGTTGGGCCTCGTGCTGCTTGCCTTGTTATCGGGGACGGTCAGCGCCATCGCTAGTGGAGGTTCGGCCCGATTGGAGGCGGCTGCGGTGGGTTCTGTCTTGGCTAAGGCCGCGGGCTTTTTAGTGGGGGCCATTGTTGTGGGGCGGGTCATCCACCTGCGGGCGGTGCGCTACGGCTTGCTTATGCGCGTGCCGGGGATGGGGATTGTCATCGCTTTAAGCTTTTGCTTTTCCTTGGCGGCACTGGCCGGCAAGTTGGGCCTGGCGCCCATTGTGGGGGCGTTTGCCGCTGGTTTAATCCTTGAGCCGAGCGACTACGAGGCTTACCGTGAGCGTGGTGAGCTGCCCATTGAGCAGCTGATCCATCCCATCGCAGGGTTGTTGACGCCCGTGTTTTTCGTGATGATGGGCCTGCGAGTGGACCTGCGCGCGTTTGTCTCCACGGAGTCGCTAGGTTTTGCTCTGGCTGTGACTTTGGTGGCCATTCTCGCCAAGCAGGTGTGCTCGCTGGGAGTGGTGCAACGGGGGATCCAACGTTGGGTAGTGGGTGCTGGGATGGTGCCTCGGGGCGAGGTCGGCCTCATCTTCACTGGGATGGGCGCGCGCTTAATGGTGGACAACCAGCCGATCTTTGACGCTTCGACCGTTTCCGCGATGGTCGTGATGGTGATCGTGACCACCCTGGCTGGGCCGCTGCTGTTGAAAGCCTTGCTGAAGAGTTCGGTTCCCCCGGCCGCCCGGCCAGGGATGGTTAGCAACGTGTGAGACTCGGTTTCTACGGCACCCGATAGTTGGCGTCTGCGTCTTCCAGGATCAAAACCCAGTCACAACCCCGTCCTCGGGTCGGCGGGGTGTAGGTTTGGATGGACGGCGTGTCGGTAGTGTGGACCTCATAGGCCACCCCATAGCGCGGATCAAACCAGATTTCCTTCATCCTGCGAAGTTTTAAAACGCGCGCGTTGATCGTGAACGGTTCGCCGCGAGGTGAGTATACGAAAGCGAAGGTTCCCTCCCGATCGCGCGCCGCTCTGATTTTTGCACCTCCGTCCCGTGGGCCGTTCAAAATCATCTGCTGATCGGGCACGAGGCGCCACCAGGGCCGAGATTCGAACAGGCGGCGCAGAATGCCCATCTGGAATGCTCCCGGATGATCTAAGGCTTCCCACCAGGGGACGTTGGCGCCCAATAACGGTTCCCTTCCGGGAGCCCACATCTGCCAGACACTATTGTGCCCATAAGTGTGTCCGCACGCCCCAGCCAACAAGGACCAGTAGGCGGCTTGCCGTACATCGTAGTCGTCAAACCGGTCTAGGCGGTTGAAGTCACGGAAATAAAAGCCCACGATGAGCAGCTCATAGCGTGGCTCGCCATCTAGAGTAGGTTTCGGGGGCGTTAGGGCGTAGTCGTGCTCCACGAACAGGCCGTTGTCGTGGTCGTGCGAAGCGTGAGAGGACTGGAACATGTTGAAGTCCAGCCACGGCGCATCATGCAAGGCGAGCGAGGACAAGCCTGGCCCGCGCGGGTGATACGTGATGAGGTGTTCACCCCCATCGCCCTTGCGCAAGCCTTCGGCCATGGCGTCCATAATGGCGCGCTCCTCGGCAGTGTCCACGTTCTGATCCCCGCCCAGGATCCAGATCACTGGCTTGCCACGGTAGCGCTTTCCCAAAAACTCGCCGTAGGCTCGAGCCTTCTGAGGGGTGAAGATCCTCGCCGTTTTCCAGTGATTGCCCCAGGTCGGTAGCATCCCAATGAAGAGCCCAAGCTCAGCAGCTCGATCCACGACCCAATCGACGTGCTCAAAATAGCGGGGATTTGGTCGGGCAGGGTCGCCATCTATAAGCGGAAACTGGCCATAAGCGTTCGGTTCTTTTAGGGCAGCCGCATAAAGGGCCACCGCTTGGATGACCGTGAAACCCTTGGCTGCCCGGTTTCGCAAATAGCGATCCGTTTCTTCCCGGTTAAGGCGGTGGAAGAGTTCCCAGGCTGTATCGCCCAGGTAGAAGAACGGCTGTCCATCCACGAACTCCAGGTGCCGGTGATCTGCGGCTACTCGAAGTTGACGCACCGGGGAACTCGCAGGCCTAGCAGGCGCCAACGCCCGGGCTGCGAGCACGAGCAAGATAAGCACGAAACGCATGGAGTGGACCGTCGCACGCATAGCTTTTACGCGTGTTCCCTGAGTGGAGGTTTGGAAGTCATCCTCGCACAAGGCCGAGCCGTTTGTCCTGTTCGCTTATCGTCCGAAAGGTGTGCGGGGGCCGGACGGGGTGCATGCCGGGAATTCACC
>Ga0105160_1000436_pt1 | contig 19714 bp, 15 predicted proteins | sample GXS110809BmetaG_FD_89591 | JGI IMG/M metagenome (GOLD analysis project Ga0105160, IMG submission 89591) | Hot spring microbial communities from Gongxiaoshe hot spring, China to study Microbial Dark Matter (Phase II) - GXS 110809B | ecosystem: Environmental > Aquatic > Thermal springs > Hot...
CAACCGTCCCGGTGTTCAGGCTTGGATTGGCGAACATGTTGGCAAATGGTTGCACGCTGCAGTTTTAACTTGGCAAAACACCGGCAACCCAGAACTTCGCGCGAAAATTGACCGAATTGTCAGTGAACTGATTGCAACCCAAGAGCCTGACGGCTACTTGGGAACTTACGACTTCCCAACCCGATGGACGATGGAAAGAGAGCGGGGTTGGGATGTTTGGGTGCACAAGTATGTGCTTATTGGGTTGCTGAGTTATGTTAGCGAGACGGGGGACGGGGGACGCGGGACGAATGAGAACGAATTGAGACGAAAGGCGTTGGATGCTGCGTGTAAGGCTGCGGATTTGATTTTGCGGACTTTCGGAACTGGCGAGGGTCAACTTGACTTGATGGAGAGAAGCACTCATGTTGGGATGGCTTCAAGTTCAATTCTGCAACCGATGGTTTGGCTCTACAAAGCAACAAGCGAAAAACGCTACCTTGACTTTTGCAGATACATCGTTTGGGCTTGGGAACACTCACCTCACGGACCGAGATTGCTTGCCAGTTTGCTCTCTCACGGTGATGTCCACAGAACTGCTAACGGCAAAGCATACGAGATGATGAGTTGCCTTGTGGGGGCTTTGGAACTTTACCGAGTTTTGCGAGATGAGGGCAAAGAGGACGAAGGTAAGGCGTTATTGCTTGCGGCGCAACGCGCTTGGGACGACATCGTTGAAAACCACCTTTACATCACTGGCGGGACGAGTTTAGGTGAACACTTCCAACCTGACCATCACTTGCCGAATGACGGTGCGGTTTCTGAAACTTGTGCAACGGTGACGCTTTTGCAACTCACCTTTGAACTTTTCAGACTCACCGGTGAAGTCAAATACATGGACATCGCGGAGCGAACCGTTTTCAATCACCTACTTGCTGCCCAACATCCTAACGGCGACAGGTGGTGCTATTTCACGCCTTTAGAAGGGCAGAAAAATTACCGCAGCGACATAAACTGCTGTGCATCCAGTGGACCGAGGGCTATCGCTTTACTTCCGACTTTTGTCTACACCCTTGACCCAGACGGTGGAATTCGCGTCAACCTCTACACCCAAAGTGAACTCAATTTGCCAGAACGAGGCTTGCGAATCGTTCAGGAAACGGCTTACCCCTACGACGGCAAAGTGACAATTAAGTTACAGGTTTCGCAACCCAGAGAATTTGCCTTGAGGTTGCGTGTGCCAGATTGGTGCAAGGAGGCTTTAATCGCTGTCAACGACGAAAGTCCAAAACGAGTGGAGCACGGTTACTGCGAACTGCGCCGACAATGGCGAAACGGGGATGTGGTGAAATTGGAGTTTCCAACGGATTTGAAGGTCATCATCGGGACGCACACGAACGAAGGCAAGTTGGCACTGATGTATGGTCCGCTCGTGCTCGCCGTTGACGAGCGTTTCTTGCCGGAAGGAGTTGACCCATTGAAAGCAGTTACTGTCACACCCGAGGAGAAACTTCCCGTGAAGGTTGTCCCTGTCAACAGTGACGAGGCTCTGTGGGAAGGTGAGAAGGTTTTTGAGACCGATGGCATCTTGCTAACAGACTCGCAAAATCGCTTCAACTTGCGCTTGACAGATTTTGCCCACGCCGGAGCGAAAGGGACACGATTCGCTGTGTGGTTGCCACGAAAATGAAGTTGGTGGCTTAAATTTTGCGTCCTGTTAATTGGAACGAAAGATGCAAAACTTCCTGCGAAAGTTTCTTCCCTTAATTGCCTGCTGTTGTAGCCTTGAGATTTTTAAGCGAGCGAGGATCCAACAATCTACGAGTTTCAGTTGCCGCCTCCAAAGTGAGGATTTTGTGCATTTCGCCAAGATCATGTTCCCCTAATGAGCAGCAACGCCAACAAGCAGAAGACGAGGGTCAAAGCGTAAAGCACCAAAACTGCTTGCCTTTGGTCAAAGCCGCTGTCAAGCAATTTGTGGTGCAAATGTTCACGGTCGGCGCTGAAAATGGGTCTTCCCTTCAACCACCGCCGGACAATTGCGAAAGCGGTGTCAATGATTGGGTAAGCCAGAACTAAGCCCGTCATGAAGAACAATGACAAAGCAGCGGCGCTTTTAACTGCCCCCATAATTGACAAAGTGGCGAAAAGATAGCCAAGCGCCATTGCACCTGTGTCGCCCATGAAGACCCTTGCTGGGTGGAAGTTGTAAGGCAGGAAACCCATACACGCCCCAGCGACTGCGGCGAAGGCAGCGGCAATTGGGAACAATTTTTGCCCCGCAGCCAAAAACGCCAGAGTCAATGAAGCGAAGAAACTCACACCAGCAGCCAAACCGTCCAGCCCGTCAATCAAGTTGAGGGCATTGGTGAGGGCAACGATCCAAAAAATTGTCAATAGCCACTCCTGCCAAGTCGCGAGAAATATGTATCCCTCTCCAAAGGGATTGTTGATGAAAGCGATACGAAGCCCGAAAGCGGTTGGCAATGTCGCTGCGACAATCTGACCCGCTAACTTTGCTTTTGGTGAAAGAGAAGAACGGTCGTCAAGTGTTCCGACAACGACAATGACAATCAAGCCAAGCAGAAACCCAAGAGTGTGGTCCGGCACAGTCTTCAGGAAAAGCCAACTACCTGCCGTCCCAAACAAAACTGCGGTCGTCAAAGCGATACCGCCCCAAGAGGGGATAGGTTCGCGATGTATTTTTCGTGACGAGGGGCGGGCGATAATGCCCAATTGCTGTGCCCACTGGATAGTCAAGGGGGTCATAACTATGCTGATGGCGGTTGCAATTAGAAAAGCGAGCGCTATAGCGGTCAACATGATGTTTTAGCCTCCTAAACGGTTTTGGAATTTTCCAACGCCGAAATCTTCTCCAACCTTCGCTTGTGTCGTTCCTCGTTGCTGAAAGGAGTTTCCAACCAAACCTTGACAATTTCCCACGCCAGTTCGTTCCCGATAACGCGAGCGCCCAAGGCTAAAACATTGGCATCGTTGTGTGTCCGAGCCATTCGCGCAGTGTATTCGTTCCAGCATAAGGCGCAACGAACTCCGGGGATTTTATTAGCGGCAATGGAACTACCGATCCCTGTGCCACATATCACTATCCCTGTGTCAAACTCACCTGAAGCAACGGCATGGGCAACTGCCACAGAAAAATCTGGATAATCGCAAGATTGTGGGCTGTAAGTGCCGAAATCGTGATACTCATATCCAGCCTCTTCAAGCCGTTCCTTCAACCATTCTTTCAAAGCGAAACCCGCATGGTCGCTCCCCAAAGCGATCCGTCTCGGCGGATAGGAATTGGGCATAAGTTCTTTCCCCCTTACGGCTCAAGGTGTAACTCTCGCTCCACATCGTCAAAATAGTAACCTTCATCTTTCGCCCGTTTGGGATAGATGGGGATTCGGACATAGAAAGTTGAACCTTTCCCGGGTCCTTCGCTCTCTGCCCATATCTGCCCCTCGTGCAATTCAACGAGGTGCTTGACGAGATACAAACCAATGCCTGTCCCGCCTGCAGCCCTCGTTTCTTTCGTGTCAATCCGCTCAAACTTTTCAAAGATCTTGGAGAGTTTGTCTTTGGGGATGCCGATCCCTTGGTCTTGGACACTGATTAGGATTGTATTGTCCTCGCGGACGGCTCGGACGCGTATCTCGCCACCGTCAGGTGAATACTTAATTGCGTTGTTGACCAAGTTGGTCAAGATGCCGTCAATTTTGTCTTCATCGGCGACAATGGGTGGTAAAAGTGCTGGAATGTCAGCGATGAGTTGGTGTTTGTCAGTATAACTGCGCTGGATGGTCAACACTCGGTCAATCACTTTCGCCAGATCAACCTTTTGCCAGTGGGGTTGCAGCGCAACACCTCGCTCAATCCTTGACAAGTTGAGCAAGTCTTCAATAAGCCTTCTGAGCCTGTCCGTTTCTTGGTCAATGATTTGATAGAACTCATAACGGGTTTCCGCATCAAAGTAGCCTTCCCGGTCTTCAAGCAAGGTCGCGATGAAGCCTTTAATGGATGTCAACGGCGTGCGCAACTCGTGAGAAACAGTGGAGACAAACTCTGTCTTCATTCGCTCCAAACGCCTTATCTCTGTGATGTCGGAGAACAGGGCGATAATTCCTGTGGGGTTGCCATGCTCATCCCTTACCACGCTCGTTTCCACACGATAAATGCGTTCCTCCGGTTCGTAAATCTCCACTTCGTCCGTCAACTCCGTCTTCTCATTGAGAGCGGTCATCAAGATTGAGCGAACTTTATCATGCTGGACAATTTGGGTGAACGGTTTCCCAATAACGCTGCCATCAGTGCCTCCACAGAAGGCTTGGAGAGCAGTATGGTTGACGAGACTGATTTTGCCGTTGTTGTTGACCAAAATCACGCCAGCGGAGACGCTCTCAAAGGCTCGTTCAAGTTGCTCCGTTCGCTCCCTCAACTCAATGTAAATCTGGGCACCGGCAATCACAGATGCAGACTGGCGGGCAAGGATTTCAAGGATGCGACGGTCTTCCTCCGAGAAGGGCAACTGGCGGCGTTTGTTGGCGACCATAAGGACACCAATTGCCTTACGCTCAACAATTCTCTGTTCCTCATCTCGTTTGTCCCACATCAGGGGCACCATTATTGCGTTGCGAATTCCCGCCTCATTCATAACTCGGACATCAGGGTAACGACTCTCACGGGTGTCGTTGACGATCACAGGAACTCTTTGTGTGAAGACATGGTGAACCAAGCCGTCACGGGGAACAACACCTATTGCGCCCAAACTTGCCATATCAATTCCGATGGTTGGAGGATGGAGGATGAGGACATCCTCATCGGTTCGGTGGACGAAGAAGATGCAAACTTCAGCCTGTAGCAATCTCGCAAACCTTGAAAACATTCGGGTGAGCGTGTGCGTCAACTCCTCTTCGGTTGTCGGTGGCACCACAGCGGTTGCTGCTTGACTCTCTCTCGCTTCAGCCAATTGGCGCTCCAATTGTCGCCGCTGCTCCTCTAACTCAGCGATACGCTTTCTCAAATTTTCCAGTTCCCTTTCCAAATCGTCCCGGCTCATCGTAAAATCCCTCCGACGATGAAAGCGTTCAGCGTGCAAGTTTTTGCGAACCTTTGTCTATTATGCCGCACCTAACATCAGTTCATCACGATGTTGGTGGAAAGATTTTGTGTGGTTGGCAAATCCACAAATTCCCTTGACGCCGAACAATTCCTACGCCCAAGAAACGCTGGTCTTGGTCGTAAAGGCGAACTAACTCGTTCTCCTTCAAATTTGGGTAACCCCAAATCGTCCCAACGACGCTCTCCATCCCATTCAAAACCCTTTGGGCTTCCAATTTCGTCAGCACCAAAGTGGGCAACATCGGCAGAGATTGGTCTAATGAAAGTATGTATCGCTCCCATTCTCCATGCAAGACGGCTTCGGCGAATTCCTCCAAAGTCAACGCTTGCTCACTTTTGAACGGACCAATTTGAGTCCTCACAAGAAAGTGTTGGTAGGCACCGCATCCCAATGCTTCGCCAATGTCTGATGCCAAAGTGCGGATGTAAGTTCCCCGTGAGCAATGGACTTCAATCAACGCGCGCTTGACAGGTTTGTCCCACCACTCCAGCAAAGTTAGGCGGTGAATTTGAACTTTGCGTGGCGGTCGCTCAACCTCTATACCCTTTCGGGCTAATTCGTATAGCCGTTTGCCTTGGTAGTGAATAGCAGAAAGCATTGGCGGCACTTGCTCAATTTCGCCGATAAACTGACTAAGCACTTCCTCTACCCGCTTCGCCGTTACCCCTTCGGTTGAACGAACTTCTAAAATTTCGCCTTCGGCATCCTGAGTTCTCGTTGTGACACCGAGCACCATTTCAAACCGATAAACCTTGTCAAGTCCGGAAAGGAACTCCGTCAGCCTCGTTGCCCTCCCCAAACAAAGAATCATCAGTCCTGAAGCCAGAGGGTCCAAAGTCCCTGTATGCCCAACTCGCTTCATCCTCAGTCTCTTTCTCACAAACTCCACAACATCGTGCGCTGTCATCCCTGAAGGTTTCAGGAGCAACAAAACACCTTCTGGCTCTTTGCCCTCAGTGCGCATAGGCTTTTTCCTCACCTTCCATCGCTTGAGTTCACGAACAAGGTTTGGTCATGAAAGCATGTGACGGAGCGTTTTTAAAACCGCTGTCACAGCGGAGCGCAAAGGTTGTTGCAATTTGCACCCAGCCGCCGCAGGATGCCCACCGCCGCCGAACTGGCGGGCAACGGCGGCGACATCAAACCCGTCCTTTGACCTCAGGCTGACTTTGACAAAGTTCGGCTCAATTTCCCGAAACAAAACTGCCACTTTCGTGCCGTCAACCGCTCGCAGGAAATTGATGAAGTTTTCCGTGTCTTCGTCGGTTGTCCCTGTTTGTGCGAAATCCTTCAGCGTTAAGACTGACCAGCACAAACCAAATTCTGGTTCAAATTTCGCTTTGCTCAGCGTTCGTGCCAGCAATTGAGTGGCTGCAAAAGAACGAACTTCCATTACCCGATAAGCCAACTCCTGAGGGTCAACCCCATATTTCAACAACGATGCTGCTAACCGAAAAGTTCTCGGTGTTGTGTTGCGAAAGTGAAAGACACCTGTGTCGGAGATGAGGGCAGCATACAAGCAAGTTGCAATTTCCGGCGTCATCGGCACTTTCAATGTTTTGAGCAAAACCGCAACCATCTCGCCTGTGGCTGCAGCCTTCGGTTCTATCCAAAAGAGCCAATCGTTATCGTCTCGCTTTGGCTTTTGAGGGTGGTGGTCAATTGTGATGACCGAAGGAGCGTTCTTGCGAAGGTTGTCTGGAATATCAGCGCGATCCAAATCGGCACAATCCACTAAGACCAACAAATTGGGTCGGAAGGAAGGTGACTGCTTGATTTTTTCCGCTGTCGGCAGAAAGTTGTATCGCTTGGGCACACCGCTGTGGCATACGACCTCCACCTTCTTGCCCAACTTATCCAACCCAATAGCCAACGCCAAAGCGCTCCCTATAGCATCACCTTCGGGACCAACATGAGATGCGACAACGATTTTGTCGGAGTCCATCAATCGTTGAACCAAGTTTTGCGGTATCTTCATGCTTCCGGCAACTCCCTTCACTGTCAGGATTTTGAAGAGCGGCGAGTTTTCTTCTTGCTCGGCTTATCAACCTTTTCTGCAGCGCCTTCTGGTGCGGACTGGCTTTGAGCGATTTGGTCCAAGAGCGCCAAAACGCTCATCGCTTTCTCTATGCGCTTGTCAACAATGAAGGTCAAGCGAGGGATAAAACGCCAATGGACATTGCGGTTGATTTCCTCGCGGATGAGTGGTTCTGCGCTTTCCAGCGCAGCCAATGCTTCTTGTTCCTTTTGTTCTCCGCCAAGCACGGTGAAAAAGACTTTGCCGTGCTGGAAATCAGGTGATAACTGAACTTCGGTGATCGTCACAAATTGCAACCGAGGGTCGCGCAACCTGTGCACCAAGAAATCTCCGATGATTTCCCGCAACAGTTCGTTGGCTCTCTCAATCCGACGGTAACTCGTCATTTTGAGCACCTTCCTTCCTGCATTGACAAAGTGCCTTTAAAAGACTGAACTGCTTTGAGACAGACGGCGCGCTTTGACTTTCGTTGAGAGGACGACGGTCACCACACCTCAACGCTAACATCCTCCACAATCACGCGCCCATCCGCCTCTATCAATTCGGCAATGTGCATTAGGCACTCGTGCACGAACTCTTTATCGTTAGCAACGACAGCGAAAGCGAGAGTTGCGTGCTGCCAGTTATCTAAATGGTCGGCTTCGCAAGCCGAGACATTAAAGCGGCTGCGAATCCTGTCAAGGATGCTTCTGATGACCTGCCTTTTTTCCTTCAAAGAATGGCTGTCAGGGATGGTCAAGTCTATGGTGCTTAAACCGACGAACACTGCCATGACTTCATCACCCGTTTCATAGTAGCAGCGTTCAAACAATGATGATGACACAAATTCGCAGCAAGTGCACTGAATTCAACCGCTCAGCCACAAATTTGAAATTTCAGTCATGCTCTGAGCGAGTTATAATTCAGAGCGACAAAAATGAATTCGCCTTTGCTCCAAACGACAGGGGTGTTCCTGTGATGAGATACTGGATTGAGACTTTCGGCTGCCAGATGAATGTGCTTGACAGCGAAGCGATGGCGGGGCTGTTGACAAAAATGGGCTACGAGAAAGCCAAAAGCCCTGAGGAAGCAGACATTATTCTCATCAACACTTGCACCGTCCGACAAAAGCCAGACGAGAAAGTGTTTGCATACTTGGGCGAGTTTGCGAAACTCAAGCAGCGAAAGCCAAACCTGATTCTCGGCGTAACTGGATGTATGGCACAACGGGAAGGGGACATCATCAAGGCGCGTGCGCCTTATGTTGACTTATTGCTTGGACCGAGGAGCGTTCACCGATTGCCCGAATTAATTCACATTGTCCGAGAGCAACGCAGGTTTGCCGAATACCTTGACCTTTACGATGACCCCGTCCCACCCGATTTGGTTGTTCGTAACAGTGACATTTTTGCCTACATCACGGTCATTCACGGTTGCAATAAAAAATGCACTTTCTGCGCCGTCCCAACTGCGAGAGGTCCTGAAAAGAGCGTCCCGCCAGAGGTTGTGCTGGAGCAAGTGCGCCAATTGGTTGACTTGGGCTACAAGGAAATCATCTTGCTTGGTCAAAATGTCAACGCTTATGGGCACGACTTGAGGAGGGACGAGGGACGGGGGACGGGGGACGGAAAGATAGACTTGGCATGGTTGCTTGAACGGATTGACGAAATTGCTGCACCTGCAAAAGTTCGTGTGCGCTTCACAACCAACCATCCCAACCACATGACCGACCGTTTGATTGAAGCGATGGCAAACCTTGAGAGCGTTTGTGAGCACATTCACTTGCCCGTCCAAAGTGGTGACAACGAAGTTCTGAGGCGGATGTGGCGTGGCTACACTGTGGAGCGATATTTGAGCATCGTTGAGAAATTGCGGACGAGGATACCCAACATAGCCATTGCCACAGATGTAATCGTTGGGTTTCCCGGTGAGACCGAAGAACAGTTCCGAAACACGCTCAAGTTGATGGAGCAAGTTCAATTTGACCAAGCCTTCATGTTCGCTTTCTCACCACGACCTAACACTCTCGCGGCGACTTTTCCCGACCAAATTCCAGAGCCTGTCAAGAAACGGCGACTTCGTGAATTGATTGCTTTGCAAAACGAAATTCAACAGCGAAAGAACGAGCGAGAGGTTGGGCAAGTTGTTGAAGTGCTCGTTGAAGGACCGAGCGAAAAGAACCCAAACAAACTTTCAGGGCGGACCCGCAACAATAAGACCGTTGTCTTTGAAGGAAGCCCAGAACTGCGCGGCAAGTTCGTCTATGTCCGAACGAGAAAGGCTTACTTGTGGGGCTTTGAAGGGGAATTGGTCAGGAGGGACAATTTTGAGACCGAACCGCAAATGGAACTTTTGATGGTTATTTGAACCCTGAATCCATCCTTGTTCTCACAACTTGCCCCACAACCTTTTTAACCCTTGACAAAATCCCCTGTTTCTAACTCTCGCTTTGCCGATACATTGCCATAAAATTGAAAGCGTGTTCAATTTTGTCAACAAGGGGGGACAATACTGTGAGGGTGGCAACGGCGTTGGTGCTTTGTGGAGTGTTCTCCTTCAACTGCTGGGGGCAGGGGTTAAAACTTGAGGTCACAAGCCGTTTCAGGTTTGAAAGGTGGGATTTTTTTGAAGTCCCAAATGTGGATAACCGATACACCTTTTGGTCGTCGTTCCTTAGGTTAGGGGTGAGCGAACAGAGAGAGTGGAGCGAAGGCAAATTAGAACTTGCTCAAGTTACCCTAATCAGTGTGCCTCAGAAAGCAATTATCCCCACTCACGGTGCTGCTTATTGGGAAACAAACGGGCGTCGCGATGGTAGTTTGTTTGTCAAGCAACTGTTTTGGCAATTTCGCAACAAAGGCGAGAATTCGCTTTTGAAGTTGGGACGATTTGAATTCGCCGAAGGTGCGGAGCGAGAGCCCAGCAACCCAACGGTGAGGTGGCTTAGGTTTAACCGAGTTCAAGGCAGGCTTTTGGGAACTTTTGATTTTCACATTGGTCGCAGTTTTGATGGGTTCGTGTTTTCCCTTGAGCGTCATAAAGACTTTTTCACCTTAGCCTTATTCCGACCGACAAAAGGTGTTTTTGATCTCAGGGGCAACGACCAATTGACCGAGGTGACCGTCGGTTACGCCTCTTGGGTGCACAGTCCTGACCCAAAGACCGATTTCCGCATATTCGCCCTCTATTTTCGGGATGCTCGCAAGCCACCAAAGGTCATCAAATTGGACAATCGCCCAATTAATGTTCGCCGAGATGACACCAAGCCTATCTCAATCCTTACCCTCGGCACTCACCTTCTCAGGGCTGTGCCTGACAATGATGGAGAGATTGACTTTTTGGGCTGGGCTGCAATTCAGTTTGGAGATTGGGGACAGTTGAAGCACAGGGCACTTGCAGTCGCAAGCGAAATGGGACGAAAGTGGGGAAAGCCTTGTCAAGTTTGGTTGAGGTTTGGCGCCTCCCTAAGCACTGGTGACGGAAACCCGCACGACAGATACCACAAAACCTTCTTTCAGCCTCTTCCTTCCCCAACGGTTCATTCGTCTCTGCCCGTTTACAACATGATGAACACTCGCGAACTATTTGCCCATTTGATGGTTCGTCCAAGAGATAGATTGAACTTGAAACTTGGCTTCCACCGTCTTTGGCTTTCACGCAAATCTGACTTTTGGTATTCTGGCGGCGGTGCCTTTAACAACGAAAGTTTCGGCTACTTCGGTCTGAAGGGTTTTGGTAGGCGGCTTATGGATATCCTTGAACTGGGCTTGAACTACCAACCGGACGAATTGACAAACATAAGCCTTCACCTGTTCAAGGCTTGGGGCAAAGAATCGGTGAGGGCGAACTTTCCAAAAACGAACGCCACATACGCCTACTTGGAACTGTTGAGGCAATGGTAAAACACACAGCAGTAGTTAATTACACGAACTCCCTTTGTGCAAGGGGCAAATGACGGTTTGAAAGCAACTCATCGCCAAACGATTTCAGCGCTCATTTTTTTCATTGTCAACCGTTGGCTAAAGCCAGTGGCATGGGAGTAATGCGTTAAGGGTTGGCAAACCATGCTCAACAATCTGCGAATTCATGCTACGGGCTTTAACCCGTAGTTGGTGAGGCTTTCCCTAAGTGCCGACCTTTAGTCAGCGGATTTCTCTGTAGAGCAAATCTTGTCAGGGATTCAACGGCTTCATTAGCGAAAATTTCGGGGCAACATATAGAGGGACGCAAAATGGACACCGAAAAGCGTCAAACGGCAAATTCAAATTTGTCAAGTGAGGTGGGGTGAGCCATGAGACTGGCGTTTTCTACTCTTGGCTGTCCAAAGTGGTCATTGGACGAAATCATCAAAAACGCGGTGGCGTGGGGCTATCAGGGCGTGGAGTTGAGAGGTTTGCAAGATGAGATGTTTTTGCCCAAGCACCCTGCACTAACCCCGGAAAATCGTGAAGCGACGCGGCGTCGCTTTCACGACGCTGGCTTGCAGATTGTCGCCCTCGGCGCTTCGGCGAGGCTCGGCGTTCGCGAAAACGAGTGGCAGAAGCAACTTGACGAGGCTAAAGCCTATGCCGAACTCGCTGCGGCACTTCACTGCCCTGTCGTGCGCGTCTTTGGAGGCAACATCCCCGAAGGGATGGACAAAGAGACCTACTTCAAGTTAGTCGCTGAGCGATTGCAAATGCTTTCTGAATTTGCCAAACCCTTGCGGGTGACGATGGCTTTGGAAACTCACGATGCACTTGTCAAGGCTGCTGATGTCGCTGGGATCTTGGCTAATGTCCCAGCCGAAAACGCTGGTTGCGTTTGGGATGTTCACCACTCCGTTCGCGCAGGGGAAACTCCCGAACAATCTGTCAAGTATCTGGGCAAGCGAATCGTCGCAACCCACCTGAAAGATTCAGTGCTCAAAGACGGAAAAATCCGCTATGTTCCTGTTGGTCAAGGTGAAATCCCGCTAATTGACGCCATCAAGGCTTTGCGCCAAATTGGCTATCAGGGGTTTTTGACCCTTGAGTGGGAAAAGCGATGGCATCCAGATTTGGAAGAGCCAGAGGTTGTGTTCCCGCACTTTGCGACGACGGTTCAGGCGTGGTTGAGGGGACTTGACAAAGACGGTCGCTCTTAGCCTTGTCGGCTGCTATGTCCAAAAAGGGCGGTGAGAAAAAATGCGCTTGCGCCGATTAGGCGTCACTTTGTTACTGCCCTTGATTTTGTCGCTAACAGGATGTGACCTTGACCGAGAAATTGAGAAGTTGCTTGGGGTAATTGCTCAAACTTTTTGGGAGTTGGGATTTGAGCGCTCAGATGACCCGCTGCTGACGGAATTGACAGAATCTGTCGGAAAACGGGTTGCCGAAGTTTCACCGCGAAAAGACATGCCTGTTAAGTTCAAAGTCCTCAACTTGGGAGAAGTCAACGCCGTCGCTTTGCCCAACGGGCGGATTTATGTCTTTCGCGGGATGCTTGAGACAAGCGACACGGAAGACGAATTGGCAGCGGTTTTGGCGCATGAAGTTGGACATGTCGCAGGTCGTCACTCCCTTAAGCAGTTTCGTCTATCGTTGGGAATCAGTTTGCTTGCTGACTTACTGAACTTGAACAAGCAAAGCGCACTCGTCCAAAATCTGGCTGGATTTGCTGCCACGCTTTACGAACTCGGATACAGCCGTCAACACGAACGAGATGCAGATAACTATGCCCTTCGGCTCGCCTTGTTGGCTGGTTACGACCCTAAAGGGTCGGTTGAACTTTTTGAAAAATTTGTCAAGCATGAGGGCAAACCTGCCCGCTGGCTTATCTATCTGTCCACTCACCCAGCATCAACGGAGCGTTTGGAACGGGCAAAGCGGGCTAACTCTGACTTGGGACGCATCTACCCTGATTTACCTGCCTTTGCTGCTCATTCTCTAATCGGGGCAGGCTACGCTCAACGCGGTTTGTATCGTTACGCTGCCCGTCATTTTGAATCGGCAATAGAATTGCAACCCCGTTATGTTCCTGCGTTGCTCGGTCTGGCTCAAGCGAAAGAAGCGTTGCAAGAGTTTGACGAAGCGAAGAGATGGTATGAACGGGTGCTGGAAATTGAGCCGCAAAATGAAGAGGCAAAACGGGGATTGGGACGGCTACAAGCGCCATCACCTATTCAAACCTCTCGCCAACTTTTTGATGAACGAGAGCAATTTGTCGCTTTAAAGCGACTTGATGCTGCTTTGTCGGAATGGGAGCAAGTTCAGCAGTGGTGGACGAAGCAGTGGAAAACGACGATTGCGGCAACCAATGGTGCTGTGACTCAAGCGAAGAACTTGTGGGCTCAAATGCGTTCCATGCCACTTCAGAGCAGACCGATCTCAATCAACTTCAATCGCTCCGAAAGGCGGGATAAGAGAAGCAATGAAGATGCTTTCTCGTGGCGCGATACAATGCGACTTGACAACCTTATGCGAATGCGCGATGAAATTGCGAACGAATGTGCTCGCACTTTGGCTGCAATGCATGTGGCGATAGGGGAAATGGAAAGCGTCTTTGAAGATGCCCAAAGGGCTACTGAAATATGGCAAACTGCGTTGCGGGATTGGAAGGAACTGGTTTTGCGGGGGCACAAATTGCCCGATTTCGTCATTGATTCATCCGACTCCTGTAGCCGAATTCTTTTCCGAATTGCTCTCGCCGCTGAACGAGACAGCGACACGGTTCGCGACATAGAGCGGCAACTGGCAAGAGCGATCAGTTCTTTAGCCGAAGCGTCAAGCCTGTTGCAGCGACAGAGCAGCAGTTTCGTTTGGACTGCGGAAACGAAACTTCAACTTGCTCGTTCTTCCCTTCAAGGGGCAAACGCCGATTTGCGCTCACTCCTTGCCCGCACAACCGAAAAGCGTTCACAAGTTGACAAAGCCTTAATCTCAGCCTACCAAACGAGGCTGTCGGCTCTTGAAGTGAAGACACCTGCTCCCGTCACCCGAAAGATTGCTGCCTACCATTTGCGCGTTAATGAGGAAAAGATTGCGTCAGTTCGCGAGAAGGTTCCCGACATCGGCACAGCGGCAATTGTCATAGCCTTCGCTAAAGCGAAGCGAATTGAACCTGAGAATTTGGCGAGCGAACTCAACTTCAGTGACGATTGGATTGGCAAATTAATTGGCAACCGAGCACCAGCGGGAGTTAGAGTTGTGCTGCGTTGGCTGGCGACTGCGTGGGAACGCGATTGGGACTTGGCAAAAGAGGAGAAGCCAGAAGGTCAAAATGGCGCTGGTGAGGCGTCGGGAAATGACAAGCAGTGAAGGTTACTTGAAAACCCTGCAGAGGTTCGGCATCAAACTTGGCTTGGAACGAATTCAAGCGATGATGGAACTTGCAGGTAATCCGCACTTGACTTTCCCTTCGGTGCTCATCGGTGGGACGAACGGCAAAGGCTCAACCGTTGCTTTTCTCTCCGCGATCCTTCAAGCGGGAGGGCTAAAAGTCGGAGTTTACTCTTCACCGCACCTTGTCACTTACCGCGAGCGGTTTCGCATCAATGAGGTTCTCATATCGCAAGAGCGGTTTGAAGAACTTCTCGGTTGGGCGAAACATCTCGCCGAACAAGTTGCAACTCAAACGCCCTACGGCGAACCGACGGAGTTTGAGGTTTTAACGGCGATGGCGTTCCGTTATTTTGCCGACGAGAAAGTTGACATCGCCGTCATTGAAGTTGGTTTGGGTGGTCGTTGGGATGCAACTAATATTCTTGAGCCGCTGGTCAGCGTCTTGACCATCATCGGGCTTGACCACACCGACAGGCTCGGTCCCGACCATTTCACGATAGCGCAAGATAAACTCGGAATAGCCAGACAAGACCGACCTTTGGTGACGGCTGAGCACAAAATTGGTGTCCTAAGGTTAATTGAAGCCACTTGCACGGAACTCAATTCAAGGCTTGTCCATGTCGGAACCGATGTTACTTGGAAATTGCGCTCCGCTTCGGAGGAGGGCACAGAAGCGACCTTCAAAACTTGGCGTGACAGTTACTCGGTCAAACTCGGGTTGCTTGGGACTCACCAGTTGGCGAACTTCGGCTGCGCTTTGGCTGCGGTTGAACTCTTGCGGGAGATGGGTTGGGAGGTTTCGGACAATGCGATTGAGACGGGAGCGCAAAGTGCAAAATGTCATGGTCGGTTGCAATTGGTGCGAACTAACGAACTGCGGATTTTGCTTGACGGCGCCCATAACCCTGCTGGTGCGGCAATTTTGGCTCGTTCTTTGAGGACAATTTTCCGCTTCCGAAAATTGCTGCTCGTAATCGGCATTTTGAAAGACAAGGATGCAGTCGGAATTGCCAGCAAGTTAGTGCCGCTCGCTGAAAAGGTTTTTGTCACTCAGCCGAAAACGGAAAGGGCTTTATCAGCAGAAACACTTGCGCAAATCTGTCAACCTTTCGGCAAAACCGTGAGCGTTCACGAGACCGTTGAAGGTGCTCTGAAATCGGCAATGGCTGAAGCAAGTTGCGATGACCTAATTTGCGTGACTGGTTCGCTTTATGTCGTCGGTGAAGCAATTGCCGCACTACAACCAACCCAAATGTAGCGTCGGGGTTCATCCCCGACGGTCTTTGAACGACCATCCGACCGTCGCCCACAAGGGGCGACGCTACCAACGGATTTGTAGCGTCGGGGCTTATCCCGACGGAAGTTTTGCAATGAGGAGGAATGCGACTATGGAAGTAATTGAAAAGCCTGAAGTGATGCAAAAACGCTCCCTTGAATTGCGCGCTCAAGGAAAAACCATTGGGTTCGTCCCAACGATGGGTTACTTTCACGAGGGTCACCTTTCGCTGATGAGGCGAGCGAGACAGGAATGTGACATTGTGGTCGTGAGCATTTATGTCAACCCGCTTCAATTTGGACCGAGGGAGGATTTCAACCGCTACCCGCGCGATTTGCAGCGCGATTTGAAAATGGCTGAGGAAGTCGGTGTTGACATCGTTTTCGCACCTAAGGATGAGGACATGTATCCCGAGGGCTATCAAACCTTTGTTGAAGTAACCGAACTGACGAGGGGGCTTGAAGGCTTTTACCGTCCTGGTCATTTTCGCGGCGTGACCACAGTTGTCGCCAAATTGTTCAACATCGTCCTGCCCCATAAAGCCTACTTTGGCGAAAAGGATTTTCAGCAATTGCGGGTTGTCCAACGGATGGTGCGGGATTTGAACTTCCCCGTTGAAATCATCCCGTGCCCGACAGTCCGCGAGGTTGATGGTTTGGCGATGAGCAGCCGCAACACTTACTTAAACGAAGAGGAACGAAGGGCTGCAACTGTGCTCAACCGAGCATTGAAAGCGGCTGATGAACTGTTCCGAAATGGCGAGCGAAATGTTGCTCGGTTAAAAGCGAAAGTTTGGGAAGTGCTCGCAACCGAACCGCTCGCTCGTCCCCAATATGTTGAAATCGTTGATGCCGAAACCCTTGAGCCTGTGTTCACAGTTGACAGACCTGCGGTTATCTTGCTTGCCGTGTTCGTCGGTCAAGCAAGGTTGATTGACGAATGGGTTTTAAGGTAAACTACCGTCGCCCACAAGGGGCGACGCTACAAGTGGTTTTCGCAATTTGAATTGCCGTTACCTGTAGCGTTGGGGCTTGCCCCTGACGGAAGTTCTAAATTCCAAAACAACTTTCGGTGCCGAGGTGGTATAATTTTCTGCCGAAAGCAAACTTGCAACGCACTGCAAGAAAAACGCCACAGTTAAACTTGCACGGAGGCGTTTCACTGCCATGACGGCACGCGAAATCGTGGACGATTTAGACAAACTTTTAGCGGTTTTGCCGCCGCGAATCCGAACAGCGCTTGAACAGCGTGACGACTTGTCAGAGTTGCTGGAAGTCGTTTTGGACTTGGGGCGAAAGCCTGAAGCCAGATTCCCATCCCGATATGTCTACCTCAGCGATGAGCCCGTTACTCGCGAGGACATTGACTATGTCGTTGAACGGGTTGGTGAGTTTAACCGCGATAATCGTGCCGGCATTGAAGGGACATTGCACCGAATTTCGTGCATCCGTAACAGAAGCGGGCGCATCGTCGGCTTGACTTGCCGCGTTGGGCGCGCCGTTTTCGGCACCGTCAACATTATCCGCGACATCGTTGAGTCAGGCAAAAGCATTTTGCTCTTGGGCAAGCCTGGAGTTGGAAAGACGACAAAACTGAGGGAAATTGCCCGCATCTTAGCCGACGAGTTCGGCAAGCGTGTCATCGTCGTTGACACTTCAAATGAGATCGCAGGCGACGGCGATGTGCCGCACCCCGGGATCGGGCTTGCTCGCCGAATGCAAGTTCCATCGCCTGAAAAGCAGGCAGATGTGATGATTGAAGCCGTTGAAAACCACATGCCCGAGGTTATCATTGTGGACGAAATTGGGCGCAAGGAAGAAGCCGACGCAGCCCGCACAATAGCCGAACGAGGTGTCCAATTGATAGCAACCGCTCACGGCAACACGCTGGAAAACTTGGTCGCAAATCCGCTTCTTTGCGATTTGGTCGGTGGCGTTCAAGCGGTCACGCTTTCGGACGAAGAAGCGAGAAGGCGCGGGACGCAAAAAACTGTGTTGGAGCGCAAAGCGCCACCAACTTTTGATGTCGTCGTGGAACTGATTGACCGTCACAAAGTTGCCATCCATCACGATACAGCAAAAGCAGTAGATGCTTTGCTGAGGGGAAAACCTTTGCAGCCTGAAGTTCGTGAAGAATTGCCTGACGGGAAGTTCAGAGTTATTCAGGAGGCGAAGTTGCCGGAAGACGAAGAACACAAAATGCCTGAAGGGTTGCGGCTTTCCCGGGAGAAAGGCGGGAAACTTTACGCTTTCGGGGTTTCTAAAAAGCATCTTGAACGCGCTGCACTCACTTTGAACATACCGCTAAGGTTGGTCAACCATCCGAGCGATGCCGATTTTGTGCTCACCCTTGAATCTCACTTGCGCAAGCACAGCAACTTGAGAAACTTGGCTCAAAGGGGTGATAAACCCGTTTTCACCATCCGAAGCAACACCTACGCGCAAGTTGAGAGGTTGTTGAGACTCGTTTTCGGGATAAGTCGGACACCAGAAGAGGAACTGGCGATAAAGGAAGCGGAGTCCGCTGCTCGCATCGTCTTGCAAGAAAAGCGCCCAGTTGAGTTGACCCCAGTTGGACCGCATTTGCGTAAACTTCAGCACCAAATTGCTGAACGATATCACCTGCCGAGTGAGTCCATTGGACGCGAACCCCGCCGCCGAGTTGTGATCTACCCGAACGAAGATTAAAGTTTGCTTCACTACTGTCAAGGAGGGTTTCAAAGTGCGCGGTTTGTTCGTGACTGTGGAAGGAGTTGAAGGGAGCGGTAAAACAACGGTAACGCATTCTCTCGCCGAATGGTTGCGGCAGAAAGGATTTAAAGTGCTTGTAACGGCTGAGCCGGGGGACACACCGCTTGGAGCGCGTATTCGCGATTTGCTGGCAAATTTCAGCGAAAGAACGGCTTGGGCGGAAGCATTTTTGTTCCTTGCCGACCGAGCCGAACATGTGGAGCGGGTTATCAACCCTGCTTTGGAGCGGGGCGAAATCGTTTTATGCGACCGATTTACTGATAGCACTATCGCTTACCAAGCATTTGGGCTGGGGTTACCTTTGGAGACGCTAAATGAACTCAATCGGATTGCCACCAACGGGCTTGTGCCCGACTTGACTTTGCTTTTGGATGTTGACCCTGAGACGGGATTGCAAAGGGTGAAAAACGAGACTGTTTTTGAGCGAAGGCAATTGCATTTTCATCAACGAGTCCGATGGGGTTACCTGTGGCTGGCGAAGCGGGAACCAAATCGGATAAAGGTTGTGGATGCTTCCCAGCCACTTGAGATCGTCATTTCCAAAGCGCAGCGGTATGTTGAGGAGGCATTGGTGAGATGGCGTTGAGAAACTTCGTTGGGAACGAACATGCTGTCCGCTTCCTTCGCCGAATGACGGAGAAAGGCACATTGTCGCATGCTTGGCTCTTTTACGGTCCACCCCAAGTCGGTAAGAGAACTTTGGCGATTGAATGGGCGAAGTTGTTAAATTGTCAATCACCGTCGCAAACCAGCGATGGGCTTGACTCTTGCGACCAATGCCCATCTTGTCGCCACCTTTCGCCTGACCGACCATCATACGCTCAAACTCACCCCGCAGTCCAAGTCGTTGACACTGTTATGGCTGCATATTGGGAGGCGGTGGAGAAAGCGAAGGAGACGGAGGAAGTTGACCCCACAAAGTTGAAGCCGAAACTTTCCTTGGGCATCAACGCAATTCGCACTCTTCGCGAAACTTTGTCCCATCAAACACTTTGGCGTTATCGGGTCATCATTGTGGACGAGGCTGAGAGGTTAACGGAGGAAGCATCTGCCGCGCTTCTCAAGACTTTAGAAGAGCCGCCGGACCGAACTTTGTTCATTTTGGTCAGCGCAAATCCTTGGGCTATCCACCCAACCATTAGGTCTCGTTGTCAACCCTTGAGTTTTCGCCTTGTGCCATCCCATGCCATTTTCTCGGTCCTGAAAGCGAAGGGGTTGACAGATGACGAGGCATCTCTCGTTGTTCGGTTAGCAAGGGGGAGGGTAGGG
>Ga0105160_1000437_pt1 | contig 19678 bp, 16 predicted proteins | sample GXS110809BmetaG_FD_89591 | JGI IMG/M metagenome (GOLD analysis project Ga0105160, IMG submission 89591) | Hot spring microbial communities from Gongxiaoshe hot spring, China to study Microbial Dark Matter (Phase II) - GXS 110809B | ecosystem: Environmental > Aquatic > Thermal springs > Hot...
CCTTAAATGCCCAACCCCCCTCCTCCGCCCTGGAGAGGGGGGTCCTTTTGCACGACTATGAGCACATTACAATCTCTCTCAGGAGACAGAATCGCGGAACAGGCCACAGAGCGACATGAGCCCTCTTGGCTTGTGCACAAGCGCCTAGAGGCGTTTGCGGCCTTGCAGAGATTACCCCTGCCGGAGTCGCGCTACACGAAGATCCGCGGGCTCGACCTCAACGCTTTTGATCTCGATAAACAAAATCCTAAGGGCGCCCCTATGAGCGAATTCGCCACCGAGCGCGAGGCCGTGCATGTCCAAATCGACAGCAAGGTTCTGACAACGCAAGTGCCAGAGCCAGTGCGCCACAAGGGCATTATCTTCTGCGACTTGGCAACAGCGGTGCGCGAGTATCCCGATCTTGTTCGACAGTATCTTTTTGGGCTCGTCTCACCCCAGGAAGACAAGATGACCGCGCTTGTAGGAGCATTGGCCAGAACTGGGATCTTCATTTACATCCCTAAAGAGACAGTTCTGGAAGAACCTTTGCGGCTGGTCTATCTCTTGGATGAGCCATCGGTAGCGGCATTGACCCACCAACTGATCGTGGTAGAGGCAGGGAGCTCTGTGACCGTGCTGGAAGAAGCTTACGCGAAGCACCCTCATGGGGTAGGCCCTCATCTGCACGGAGCGATCACGGAGATCTATCTTGGCGATGGGGCGCAGATGAAGTTTGGAGCCTTGCAAAATTGGAACGAAGAGACTTTCAGTTTTGTGCGGCGCCGTGCCCACGTGGGGCGTGACGCCAAGCTTCATTGGACGATAGGTTGGCTCGGCGGGCGCTTGACCATGAGCCACGTGGAGAGTAGACTAATAGGTCCAGGAGCGGAGATGGAAGATATCCAAGTGCTCTTTGGGCGTCACAAGCAGCACTTTGATCTGACAAGCGCGCTCCACAACATGGCCCCCCACGTAAAGGGGGAGATTCACATGAAGGCCGTCATGAAGGACCAATCGCGCTCCGTAATGTATGGGTTTATTAAAGTCGATCCTGTCGCTCAGCAGTCGAATTCGTATCAGCTTGCCCAAGCCCTTTTGCTCAACGACGGGGCGCATTGCGACGCTATTCCGGGGTTGGAGATCGAAGCGAACGACGTGCGCGCGACTCATGGCGCTTCTATTGGCCCCATCGATGAGGAGCAGATATTCTATCTCCAGAGTCGAGGCTTAGATCGTGAGCAAGCCAAGCGCACTATCGTTGAGGGCTTCTTGACGCCCACGCTCGAGCAGATCCCTATAGCTGGGGTGCGCGAGCGGTTCCATGCGTTCGTCGAACAAAAATGGAATGAGTAGCTATGGTCGTCTCGGCTGATCTCGATTTCATCATCGAGCACTATAAGAACCCGCAGAACTTCGGGCACTTAGAGAACCCCGATATCGTTCATGAAGAGGGCAACCCCAGTTGTGGGGATCAGATTCGCATCGAGCTCAAGATTGATAATAATAAAATCACAGACGTTCGATTCAGCGGCAAAGGGTGTGCGATCTCCCAAGCGGCAGCATCCATACTTACAGAAGAGATCAAAGGCAAGACGCTCGACGAGGTGAAACAGTTCGATAAGCAAAAGATGCTCGATCTTTTGGGGATCGAAGTGAGCGCCATGCGCATCAAGTGCGCGCTCTTGGCACTGAAGGTTGTCAAAGCCGGGGTGTACGGGATTACAGAGTGGCCCGGTGAGGAAGAATGAGTAAGAAAATAAAGATCGCGACTGTGGGCGAACTGGCTCCGGGGCAATATAAGAGCATCGAGTTGGGAGACGAGCGCATCGCGCTCTTCAACATTGCTGGGAAGTTCTATGCACTGAAAGACGTGTGCACGCACGATGGGGGCATCTTGACGGGAGGGACGCTGCAGGGGTATATTATCGAGTGCCCTCGACATGGGGCACAATTTGACGTGCGCACGGGGGCCGTCGTGAGAATGCCAGCCTATGTCGGCGTCACAACGTACCCTGTATCTGTCGAAGGCAACGATATCTTCGTCACTGTAGAATGAGAAGGTGACAGCATGGCCGCGCGGCCCGAGGCAGGTAAAGCCCTTGACCCCCATCTCATCAAGCGCGATTTCCCTATCTTCACGCGCACTGTTCATGGCAAGCCCTTGATCTATCTCGATAATGCTGCAACAAGCCAGCGCCCCCAATCCGTCATAGACGCGATCACAGAATACTATAAACGCTATAACGCCAACGTCCATCGCGCGGTGCATACGCTCTCCCATGAAGCGTCGGTCGCTTACGAAGAAGCCCACAAGAAAGCCGCCAAGTTCATCAACGCGCGCTCGTGGCGCGAGATCGTCTTCACTAGAAACGCCACAGAAGCTCTCAACTTAGTCGCGTACGCGTGGGGCTTGCACCATTTACAGCCGGGCGACGAGGTCTTGATAACTATCATGGAGCACCACTCTGATATCGTTCCCTGGCAGATGCTCCGAGAACTGAAAAAGATTCACGTAAAATTCTTAGACGTCACCGACGAGGGACGGCTCAAAATTGAGGAACTTCCCAAGCTCTTGACCCCGCGCACGAAACTCGTCGGGGTCGTCTATGCCAGCAACGTCTTGGGGACGATCAACCCCGTCAGAGAGATCGTCGAGGCAGCCAAGCGCGTCGGCGCTGTGACGGTCGTAGACGCAGCCCAAGCTGCGCCCCATATTCCCATAGATGTCCAATCGTTAGGCTGTGACTTCTTAGCCGTCTCTGGGCACAAGATGCTCGGCCCCACGGGGATCGGCTTCCTCTACGGGCGCAAGGAATTACTAGAATCAATGCACCCGTTTTTGCACGGCGGCGACATGATCTCGACCGTGACAACTGAGAGCGTGACGTTCAACGAGCTGCCCTGGAAATTTGAAGCGGGCACGCCCAACATCGCCGGCGGAATTGGGCTTGGTGCTGCGATTGACTACCTATGTGCACTAGGGCTAGAGAACGTCTACGCGCACGAACAGAAAATTTTAGAGTACGCACTCGAAAAGCTTTTACAGATCAATGGGCTAGAGATCTACGGGCCAAAAGATATAAAAGATCGGCTTGCAGTGATCTCGTTCAATCTCCAGGGCGTGCACCCGCACGACGTCGCGGGGATCTTAGACGAAGCGGGGATTGCCGTGCGCAGCGGGCATCACTGCGCGCAACCGTTGATGAAGCGGCTGGGGATGGACAACACCGCCCGCGCGAGCTTTTATATCTATAATTCTGAAGATGACGTGGATGCCCTTGTAGACGCCCTCAAGACGGCGCAGAAGCTCTTTAGCTGAACAGCTCTCTGCACTCGCGCACAAAGCCCACCGTCAGCTTCACGGTGTTCTCAAAATCGTCAAGTCTTAAGAGACTGAACTGCGAGTGAATATAGCGACACGGTACCGAGAGCACGCCGGACATGATTCCGCCACGTGTCGTGTGGATCGCTCCAGCGTCGGTGCCGCCGTAGATGGGCAATTTATACTGATACGCGATCTTCAGCTTTTCGGCGATCTTCTCGAGTGCTTCCACGACGCGGCGGCTCGTGACAAGAGAGCTATCAGCAATAGTGATCGCTGGTCCCTTGCCCAGGGCTGTGGGCTGGCGTGCCGGAGCCACGCCGGGGACGTCCGCACCAATTGTCCCTTCGAGCGCGAGCGCGACGTTGGGATTGATACTGTACGCTGCGGCGCGAGCCCCGCGCAGCCCCGTCTCTTCGCCAATAGCGAAGTTGCAGACCAATGTCAGATTGAGATTTTCTCTCTGAAGCTCTTGCAGGGCGCGGATTGCCACAGCACACCCAGCGCGATCATCGAACGCCTTCCCACCGACTAAGTTCTCACTGAGCTGCTCAAAGGGATAATACGGCACGGCGGGGTCGCCGATGCGAATCCCCATCTTCTGCACTTCTTCAGCCGACGAAGCGCCAACGTCAATGAAGAGATCTTCAAGCTTGAAGGGTTTTTCTCGGTCTTCGGGCTTGAGCACGTGTGGCGGGACGCTCCCGATGACTCCTGTGATGAGCTTCCCCTGACGTGTGCGGATCTTGACGACCTGAGCTGGCAAGATTCTGAGATCCCAGCCCCCGAGGGTGGCAAAGCGCAAGAAGCCCTTCTCTTCGATATAGCTAATAATTAAACCGACTTCGTCCATGTGCGCGTCGAGCATGAGCGTAAAATCAGATTTGCCCTTACGGGTGACAATGAGATTGCCTAACGGATCAACGCGTATCTCGTCCACGAGGGTCTTGACGAACTGAGCGATCACATTACGAACGTCGTCCTCAAAGCCGGAAACGCCAAACGCCGTGGAGAGCGCCTTCAACAGATCAATGCTAGTATGAGCCATACCCCATTATAGTCGAACGCCCCCAGCCGTGCTAGCGCAAGCAGGTGGGATCGTTGGGGAGAGGCGTATCAGGATTATCGCTGGGGATAGCTTCTGCCAAGCGGCTCATAGGATCATCAGTGTAGAAGACCCCTTGATTGCAGATCTGCACGGGTGCGCACGGCGCAAGTGTGCAAGAGCTCATCATCACCGGGATAATCAGCCCCAGAAGCACTAGCGCTAAGCGCGGGCGTCGCCGCGCAAATATTCCCCCAAGCAGACACCCAAAGCCAAAGAGCCCCTTGAACCACCAGAAGAGACCATTGTTATTCTTGTTGTTGAGATCGACAAAGCCGCTGCCTCGAGGGCTTACGGTCACTTGCACCTGGAAGGTAATCGTAACGCTTGTGCCCGCGGGGATATCCCCGTCCCACTCGATTTGATTCGATCCGGCGTTGAACGAGATCGTTCCTGACGTAGCCGTAGCTGAGCCGCTTATGTAGACTGTCCCCAAAGGAATGGGGTCGACAAACTCCGGCCCACTGTGATTCTCTTGATCGCCAGGGCCGGCGTTATTGATGACAATCGTGTAGAGGATGATATCGTCTGTGATGAGAGGAGCGCCGTTGAGGTCTTGGGCGCGCTTCTGCACGGTGATCGTTGCTAGGGGTCTTGCTTCAAAGGCGCCGATGTCGCAGCCGGGTCCTTTGGGACGCGGGTCCGTGCGCTGATCTTCAGCCAGCAGGTTGTTGTTGAAGTCCAGGCACGACGAGAGGGGCACGTAATCACGGGCAGGGCTGTTGGGAAGCAGCTCATGGGTCTCAGTCAGGCCACCGTTGTTCTGCAAGGGGCCAAGTAAAGGGTCAACGCCGATCAAGTCAGTTGGAGCTAGGCCGGAACATCCGCTGCCAGGGTAGAAGAGATTATATCCCAAGGACTCCAGCGTTCCCTGGCATACATCTCTAAGGATGTCAAGAGCAGCTATGATCGAGCTCCTGATAGAAGTTGTTCCTCCCTCTTCTTCGTATATACCTGTGCCATCAACGGCAACGTTCAGATACATAGTCACATGAGAGATAGTCATCTCCGCACCGTTGTAGATGCCGCCGCCACGCGCTACGCCGATCTTGCCCGCTTCTAAAAACGCTTGATTGCTGCTGATGGTGACGTTTGTGAGGCGCGCGCGAGCAATGCTTGTCGGGTCAAAGACAGAATTCGCAATCCCTGCTCCCAGCAACTGCACGTCGGACAGATTAGGCGCTGCTTCAAGCTGATTATAGCTCACCGTGACACGCAGCAACTCTAGCTCAGCTATACCTCCATCAGAAGCGAGATTCGCAATCCCTCCTCCAAACGCGAAGTCGTCTTCATGAGTAGCTATGTTCCCCTGTATTGTAACGTCCACCAGACGCGCTAGGGCTCGTAAGTTCTCCCATGCCGACCCGTTGAGCAAGCCCCCTCCAATATCTCCTGAGCGATTCTGGCGGATTGCGCCGCGCGTCATCTGCAAAGATGCTTCGACCCCTGCAAGTGCAAAGTTCGCAATACCTCCTCCGACCCGACTTTGATTGCTTTCTACAAGGGTGTCTTCCAAAGAAGCTTGCGCGACATTGCAGAGGCCACCGCCCAAGCCAGCGCTGTTGTTGCGTATGAGACTATTGCTCACAAACAGTTGGTTGCCGTTGAACACCCCGCCTCCACAGCCCCCCTCTCCCGCTACAGCTACGTTGTCTTCTATCGTAACCCCGATGAGCGTTGCGTCCCCCTGATTGGCCAACCCCGCTCCAGGACCCTGCGATTGGCACTCCCGAATCGTACTGTTCTCTATGCGCAAAAGACTGCCTGTCTCGTTATAGACGCACCCACCAAAATCAGCTATCGACCCTCTAGTGATGACAAGATCCCGCACCGTGACCAGCGTCGGCGAGTTGACGTAGAAGACTCTGTCAAGACTTTGGCTGTCTATTGTGGCATTGTTGCCCTGAATGGTTACGCCCTCGGTGATGCTGAGCTGGCCGAGATTTAAGAAGAACGCCTGACCTGCGGGGAGCACGATGACGTCGCTAGCGCCCACACCGGCAGCACATCCCGACTCGTGAGCATTGCTGTTGGTGTTGGCCGCGAGGATCGCCTCGCGCAGCGAGCAATCCCCGTTGTTATCGCCCCCTTCGTCGTTGATCGTTGTAACAGTAATTGTTGCTTGCCCCAAGCTCACAGCACTCCACAACGCTATTATCAGTAGCGCACCCCCGATTACTGTGAGAAGAGAGGACCTCCGGCACATCGTCTGCCTCCTTCTGTAAGATTTTTTAGAATCGCACGATCAGCGCGAAGCGCTGTCCTGCCAACAGATCTTCAAGCAAGATCGTCGAGCTGAGCAGCGTCACCTGGCCCATCGTCGCCGACAGATCTATATTCAGCTCCCAATAGTTGCACTCGACCAGCACCAGCCCTGATAGGCTGAACATCCCCGTAGCGGCTGTCAAGCCCAACTCGTAGCGGGCTATCGGGGGCAAGAGGGCGATCTGATGGATATTAGGCGCTCGACAGAGCGTGGCATCGGTGCAGAAGACCGCGCTTAACGCAAGCTTCACGCCGGGAGGATCGAGTGCTATCCCAAGACGACTGAGCCCCCCGGTGAACGCTTGCTGCGCCGAGCTCCAGAAGACCCAGGTGCTCTGCGCCGTGATCTCGCCGATGCGCAGCTCCGTGATCCCGACAGCACTCAGCAGATCGAGCTGGCCGTTGAAGTTCCACGTGAGCTGAAAGTTCAGCCCCCACGGGGCGATCCGTCCGCTCTGGCGCACCTGCACGAAACAGAGCGCTGACGTGACGTCCCAATCGTCTTCATCAAAGAAGCCGTCGTTATCATCGTCAATGCTATTGAGCGGGTCTTCAGCAAACCAGCCGTCGTTATCGTTGTCTACTTGGTCAATCATGCATTGGAAGCGATTGGGGCCTTCAGGCGGGCCGTAGTCCGTTATGTCAAAGTGGAATTCGGCGTAGAGGTCGTGGCGCACGCCGGCGATCATCAGATTTTTAATATAGAGCTTCTCTTCTTCGGGGTTTTCTAAGCCCCCGCCGGTGACCATGGCGTTGGGGGAGCGTTCGAGGGGCTTGCACTCGCCAAAGCATGCTAAGCCCTGCTTAGCGCCTAGCCATAGCTCGCCGCGCACGATCACCCCACTGACGGTTTGTCCTTCTAAGTACACCATAACTCCTGAAGCCGTGACGGTGTCGAGTCTGCAGTTCGCTAGAATATTAAAAATATTGAGATTGGCGAAGAGCATTCGTCCTCCAAGCTGCAGACCCCCGAGGACTAGCGAGAGATCCGTGATGTTGCGACGAAATTCTACAGGGAGTGCTAGCAAGGGAGGAATATCTATAACTGCTTTACAAGCCAAGGCGAGGCGTCCACCTAAGGACTCGACCCAGCGGGCCAGCGCAAGGTTCTGAGCCACGGGATGCATAGCGTTAGCGCCGAAGAAGCGATGCCAGGGCAAGACCCCAAAGTCGGGATCGACAAGATGCGCGTAGAGCCCGCCTCCGAAGGGCAAGGAGGCAAAATCAGGATTGTTGCAAGCTTCCCAAGCAAGAGGCACGGGCGCATTGAGGAGGCACCAGCGCAGCCGCCCAAACTGATCGCGCAATTCTTCAAACTCAAAGAACGTTGGGGCGAAGATCGCCGTATTGCGCAGAGTCAACGCCCCCAGTGTCGTGCTCAGCACAAAGCTCTGAAACTCCACGCCCCGGAACGTGAATGCCGTGGTGCTGGTGATCTCTAAGCCGCTGAGAGAGAACGTGAGCACGAGATCGGTTTCGAACTTGACGTCTATGAGGTCGACCTTGCTGGCCGGGTCTTCGCGCCTCTCCTTTGGGATGAGTCCATGCTGGGGGTAGAAGACGACCTCGGTGGTGACACTTCCTTCTAGAGGAGCGGCAAGCGTACCAAGTGAGATAACAGCAATCATGGAGAGAGCCACGAGAAAGAGTACTTTCATAGCTTAAGCACCCATCCTCTCGATTTTTTAACAATTATAACACTAAACCTTAGTGATGTCAAGGTCTATACACTATATAAATAAAAAGTAGCGGTTCAGATGGAGTGGTTTATACGAGTTTGCGCAGTAATATCGCCGAGTTGTGCCCGCCAAAGCCAAACGAATTCGAGAGAGCTATTCTCACCTTCGCCGGACGCGCTCTGTTGGGGACGTAATCTAAATCACATTCGGGATCAGGATTGTCTAAATTAATCGTCGGCGGCAAAAGCCCGCGCTCAAGAGCCATCAACGTCGCGATCGCTTCGACCGCTCCCGCTGCCCCTAGCAGATGCCCGATCTGCGATTTTGTCGAGCTGACGGCTAATCTATACGCGTGCTCTCCAAAGAGTCGCTTGATCGCGCGCGTCTCGCTCACGTCCCCCAGCGGGGTCGCCGTCCCATGAGCGTTGATATAGTCTACTTCTTCGGGACGAACACCCGCGCGCTCTAACGCCATCAACATCGCTTTGCGCGCGCCCTCGCCCTGCTCATCAGGAGCTGTAATATGCCCTGCATCGGCAGTCATCCCAATGCTCGCGAGCTCCGCGTAGATATGCGCGCCGCGGGCGCGGGCATGCTCTAAGCTCTCTAAGATCAAAATCCCCGCGCCCTCACCCATAACAAACCCATCGCGATCTCTATCGAACGGGCGCGACGCCTTCTCCGGCGCGTCGTTGCGGCGCGAGAGCGCCCCCATCTGATCAAACCCAGCAAACGCCAATGGGTGCATCGCCGACTCCGTCCCACCGCAGATCATCACATCAGCATAGCCGTACCGAATCGCGTCGGCCGCAAGGCCGATGGCATGATTGGAGCTGGCGCACGCCGAGACCGTCCCGTAAGTGGGCCCGCGGAAGCCCCATTCGATAGAGATCTCCCCAACAACGGCGTTGGGCATAAACATGGGGACGAAGAACGGGCTCACCCGGCCAGGCCCACGCTGTAAGAAGATATCGTAATTCTCCGTGAGCACTTCGATGTTACCAATCCCTGTGCCGAGCACAACCCCAATGCGATCCCGATCTTCTTGAGCGAGATCAATATGCCCATCTTCCAAGGCGAGTTTCGTAGCCGCTAGAGCGAGCTGGGAGGCTCGCCCTAAACGCCGCGCGCGTTTTTTATCCATAAACTGCAGGGGATCAAACTCCCGAATGCATGCGCCAATCTTGACGGGGATATCCGCGAGATGGATGAGGTCGTCGAGACGGCTTACCCCGCTCTTGCCCGCCGCCAGCCCCTCCCAAAAAGCTTCCTTGCCAATGCCAAGGGGAGTAACAGCTCCAACCCCGGTGATGACGACGCGTTTGGGTTCACTCATAAATTTCAGCTATAATACCCCATAAGCGCTCAGGGAGCAAACTCTCTTGCTCGGACATCAGCCGTGTGCTATTATTTGGGGACAAGGAGGAGCTACTGGCATGGAACTACCGAAAGCGTACGATCCAAGGGAAGCTGAAGAGAAATGGTATGCCTTCTGGGAATCGCGGCACTATTTTGATGGCAACGTCAACCAGAACAAGAAGCCCTTCGCGATCGTCATCCCGCCGCCTAACGTCACCGGCGGGCTGCACATGGGCCATGCCCTCAATAATACTCTTCAAGATATTGTGATTCGCTACAAGCGCATGGACGGCTACGAAGCGTGCTGGTTCCCCGGCACCGACCACGCGAGCATTGCTGTGCACGTGTTGATCGAGAAGGGGCTGGCCAAGCGCGAACTCGATGATCTGCTCAGAGAGATCGACTACCCCGTCCCACCCGATAAGCGCCCCCTCACGCGCTCCGATCTTGGGCGTGACTATTTCGTGAAATTGGGGTGGGCTTGGAAGAATCGCTACGGCTCGCGGATTCGCGAACAGTTGCGCGCCCTAGGGTGTTCATGCGATTGGCGGCGCGAAAGCTTTACGCTCGACGAAGCACGCAGCCGGGCCGTGACCGAAGTCTTCGTGCGGCTCTATGAAGAAGGCTTCATCTACCGTGGTGATAGATTGATCAATTGGTGTCCGCGCTGCCAGACCGTGCTCTCTGACTTAGAAGTCGAGCGTGAGGATACGGAAGGCCAGCTCTATTATATTCGCTACCCTCTTGCTGAAGGAGACGGTTTTATCACGGTCGCGACTACGCGTCCGGAGACAATGCTCGGCGATACTGGGGTCGCAGTCCATCCCCATGATGAACGCTACCAAGACCTGATCGGGAAGTTTGTGATCTTGCCCTTGCTCAAGCGCAAGATCCCGATCATTGCCGATGACGCTGTGGATAAAGAATTCGGCACCGGTGCGGTGAAGGTCACCCCGGCTCATGACCCTGTCGACTTTGAGATTGGGCGCCGCCATGGACTCAAGATCATTAATATTTTCAAGACAGACGCAACCACAAACGAGAACGCCGGACCATATAAAGATTTAGATCGCTATGAGGCGCGTCGGCGCGTCGTTGAAGATCTGAAAGCTCAAGGACTGTTGGAGCGCACGGAAAGACACATACACGCCGTAGGCCACTGTCAACGGTGTCAGACGGTGATCGAGCCGCTGATCTCTACCCAATGGTTCGTACGCATGAAGGAGCTTGCTGAACCGGCGATCAAGGTCATAGAATCCGGAGAGATTCAGTTCATCCCTGAACGTTGGACTAAAGTCTATTTCGACTGGATGCGCAATATCAAAGACTGGCCCATCTCGCGGCAGCTCTGGTGGGGCCATCGCATTCCCGCGTGGCACTGCGCCGACTGCAAGGGGATCACGGTTGCACGACACGCTCCGTCGGCGTGCTCCAGATGCAATTCGCCAAATATCCACCAAGACGAAGACGTCCTAGACACATGGTTCAGCTCGGCGCTCTGGCCCTTCTCGGTGATGGGCTGGCCGGAAGAGACCCCAGAACTGAAATATTTCTATCCAACTCAGCTCTTGAGCACAGGGCACGACATTATCTTCTTCTGGGTCGCTCGGATGATCATGATGGGGCTGCACTTTATGGGGAAGATCCCGTTTGAGCGCGTCTTCTTCCATCCCATCATTAAAGACGAGCGCGGCCAGAAGATGAGCAAATCCAAGGGGAACGTCATCGACCCCTTAGAGATGAAGGAGAAATACGGCATGGATGCGCTGCGGCTGACCCTGGCAGCGCTCTGTGCCCAGGGCAAGGAGATGCGGCTCTTCGTCCAAGATATCGAGGGCTATAAGAAGTTTTTAAATAAGCTCTGGAACGCAGCGCGCTTTTCCCTGATGAACCTGGAAGGAGTCCAACCTCGTGAGCTTCCCTCTCAGACGAGGGCTCTAGAAGACCGCTGGATTCTCTCACGGCTCAGCCGAGTTATTACGCAGACGCGCGAGAGCTTGGATCGCTATGAGTTCAATCATGCGGCGAAGGGCTTGTACGACTTCGTCTGGCATGACTTTTGCGATTGGTATCTGGAGATGGCCAAGGTACGCCTCTACGGCTCCGACCCCGCGGCCAAAGCCCAAGCCCAACACGTGCTGGTGTCTGTGCTCACGGATATTGTGAAGCTCTTGCACCCGTTCATCCCCTTCATTACTGAAGAGATCTGGCAACGATTGCCCCAGCGAGAGTCCGAGAGCGTGATGATCGCTGAATACCCCAAAGCACATCCAGAATGGATAGACGAGCAAGCTGAGCAGACGATGCACAAACTCCAAGCTCTCATCACGGCGATCCGCACGATCCGTTCGGAGATGAACGTGCCGCCGCAAAAGAGAGCGAAAGTCTTCATCAGAGCTGAAGATCCATCTGTCCAGCAACTCGTACACGACTATACAATCTTTTTCGAGGAGCTCGCTCAAGCCAGTGAAGTGATCGTAGGGCCAAGCGTGGAGCGTCCTAAGCATGCCCCACGGATGGTCCTAGAATGGGCCGAAGTCTTCGTCCCCTTGGAAGGGCTGCTCGATCTGAAGCAAGAACACAAACGTCTACACCAAGAGCTCCAAGAGGCGCGCGCTGGGCTTGAAGCGACGCTGCGCAAGCTCGACAACCCTGAGTTCTTGGAGCGTGCCCCTGATGCGGTGATAGAAAAAGAGAAGCGCAAGGCACAAGAGTTGAAGGAGAAGGTCGAGCGCCTAGAACAGAATCTTCGGCTCCTACAAGGCTCGTGAGCGCACGCACGGTGGATGAAGCTATCGCGTATCTGAAGGGATTACCCTATACTGAAGTCAAACCCGGCCTCTCTCGCATCCGGGCGCTCTTGGAAGCTGTGGGCCACCCCCAGAAGCAGTTTCGCGCGGTGCACATCACCGGGACAAACGGGAAGGGATCAGTCGCGGCAATGCTCGCAAGCGTCTTACACCATGCAGGGTATCGTGTTGGGCTGTATACCTCGCCCCATCTGATCAGCTATTGCGAGAGAATCCAGATCAATCAGACCCCAATTTCAGAGAGTGAGTTCGCGCAGCTCGCTGACGAACTGATGCCTATCGCTAACTCTATGAGGGATAAGCCCACGCAGTTTGAGTTCCTAACAGCGATGGCGTTTTTATATTTTGCGCGCCAGCAGATAGATATCGCCGTCGTCGAAGTTGGGTTGGGCGGGCGCTTCGACGCGACGAACGTGATCAAGCCCATAGCCAGCGTGCTCACCAACGTCGAGCTGGATCACACGGATCTTTTGGGGAACACGATAGAGCAGATTGCATGGGAGAAAGTCGGGATCGCGAAGAGAGATATCCCCTTGGTGACAGGGGAGCGCAAGCCCGAAGCGCTTACAGTCATCGAACGCGAGTGCGCGGCAGCAGGAACCCCTCTGGTTCGCGCTCCAGAGCGAGCACAGAGAACAGACTTCACCTGGGAGTATCAGGAGTTCCAGATTGAATCTATAGGGAGAGTGCGCTTACGGCTCTTAGGGGGCTATCAGCGAGAGAACCTCAACGTCGTCCTTGAAACTATTAACGTGCTTCGACAATCGCTCCCAATCCCCGAAGGCGCTATAAGAGAAGGGCTGGGAGGAGCGCGCTGGCCAGGGCGCTTTGAGATCGTGCAAAAAGAGCCGTTCGTCATCGTGCTCGACGGCGCGCATAACCCACACGCCATCCAAGCCCTGCGCGATGAGCTGCGGCGGTATCGCGAGAAATATTCTCTCAGAAAGAGCGTACTGCTCTTTGGCGTGCTCCAAGATAAAGACTATACAGCTATGGCCCAGATGCTCTTTCCCGAATTCGATGAAATAGTCTTAGTGAGGCCGGATTCGCCCCGCGCCCTCGATCCCACGGAGCTGCGTCCCTGGGCCCCTTCTGCTAAGATATATCTAGACATGGCAGCAGGAGTTGCTGCAGCGCGCCAGACCAAGCCCGACTTGCTCTGCGTGACCGGTTCGCTCTACGTTGTCGGCGCCGTAAAACGCTTACTATGAGAGATCTGGTTCCTCGGACGATCACGGCGGTTATTGCCATCGCGATTGTAGTGGCGGCGCTGGCCCTGGGGTGGGTGTGGAAGAGCATCTGGCCGGTGGCGCTGCTTGGGGCGTTTGTCGTCGGCGTGGCGTCATGGGAATATGTGCAGCTCTTGGAGCGCAACGGTATAGCGCTGAATCGCTTCTTCTTTGTCAGCTCGGCGGTGCTGGTGATGCTCGCTTATGGGACACCTGAAGCAGCCTTTGGCGATCTGGTGCTCTGGGCCGCGCTGGTCTTCCCTATCGCGCTCTATCTCTTCGACCCAGATGCCCTGAGAAAGATCTTAGCGACGATGGGCGGGATCATTTATATCCCGTATCTGTTGCACTTTTTCTATCCCCTCTATCGTGCAACAAACGGCGCTCTTTACGGGCTGTTGGCGCTGGCACTCGTGTGGGGCTATGACATTGGGGCATATATAGCAGGCTCAGCGTGGGGGAAGAGTCTTCTGGCACCGACGATTAGCCCGCGCAAGAGCTGGGAGGGGGTCGCCGGAGGCTTCATGCTCTCGCTGGCTCTTGCAGCAATAGCGCCGATTTGGAAGGACTGGTGGGCTTCTCTGGTGCATATGATTGCCCTAGCGGGAATCACGAGTGCGCTCACCCAACTGGGGGATCTGTTGGAGTCGCGCCTGAAGCGTCTGGCGCAAGTCAAAGACGCTGGAGGGCTGATGCCTGGCCACGGCGGGCTTTTAGACAGAATAGACGGGCTGCTCTTGGCGATCCCTGCGATCTATTTCTACTTTCGCTTTGTGCTCAAATGGGTCTGAAGGGGAAGTTCATCGCGGCGTTTGTGGGGTTCACGGTGCTGTTTGCCGTGATCTTCGGGGGTATTGCGGCCTACCGCATGGCCTATGAGCTCGATGAGCAATTTGTGGAGCGGGCTAAGGGGATGGCTGAGCATATCGCTGCTGAAGCCGAGCGCACGCTGGCTTTAGGCGGCCCACAGAATCTCCCCTTGATGCTGGAGGGGGTCGTCAGCGGGCACGTGCTCTATGCCCAGATTGTGCAGACGCATATCTTTATGGGAGGCGAACCAGTGCCCCTTGAGCCTTCTATAGTCTTAGCGGAGAAGAAGCAGAGCGCGATCGAGCTCCCGCGAGAAGGAGCGAGAGAGCTGGAGCGTGGGCGTCTGGCCGATGGGACACCCTATCTTGATCTGAGGCGCCCATGGCGCTTGGGCTACGTGCGCTTAGGAGTCTCGTTGGAGTATATCGCTGACGAGGTGCGCTTCGATATATTTATTGTCTTGGGGGTGAGCACCGGGCTTATTTTGATGGGGGTGCTGGTCGCGTTTGGACTCTATCGCTCGATCTTGCGCCCCCTAGAGCAATTAGCCGTGTCAGTGCGGGCATTCGGGCAGGGGGATTTTCGCGCGCGGGCCAGGCTGCGCACCCATGAGGAGATCGAATCGCTAGCACACGAGTTCAATCGCATGGCGGACTCCATCGTGCACATGAAGGAAGAGCTCGAGCGCGCAAGTCGCGCGAAATCTGAATTTTTGACGATCATGGGGCACGAGCTGCGCACCCCGTTAAATGCGCTCCTGGGCCATGCCCAGCTCTTGAGCGAGCAGCTTGAGGGCACGCTGAACGCAGCGCAGCAAGAGCGTCTGACAGCGATCTTGCGGGCGGGGGAGCACTTGTCCGAGCTATTAGAGAATGTTTTACGATTTGCGAAGCTGGAGATGGGCCAGGAGCGACTCGTCAAAGAGTCGTGCGACGTCAACGCTACTATTACGGAAGCCCTCAGCAGCGTGCACGCGCTCGCGACTCAGAAGGGGATCGAGCTGCGCTTTCAGCCTGGAGAGCCTATGACCATCCAAGCTGACCGCACAAAGCTCCGGCAGATTCTTATTAATCTCTTGACGAACGGGATCAAGTACACCGAGCGTGGGTTTGTAGAGATAACAGTCGAACACGGCGATTCAGAGCTACGCTTTGCGGTGCGCGACAGCGGGCGCGGAATCTCAACGGAAGACCAGGCGCGGCTCTTTGAGCCGTTTACACGGTTAGGGCCGACGACCACCCGTGAGGGCGATGGGCTAGGGTTAGGCTTGGCTATCGTGAAACGCTATGTCGAGATGCACGGTGGGCGGGTCTGGATAGAGAGCCAGCTCAACCACGGGAGCACGTTTTATTTCACGATCCCCTATGAAGATCTTAATCGCTGATGATGATCCCGACTCCCGCGAGATCTTAAAGACGTACTTTGAAGCCAAAGGGCACCAGATCGTCACGGCTGCCGACGGCCTGGAAGCGCTCAAGAGATTTCGGGACGAGCAGCCCGATCTGGTCTTATTAGATATCATGATGCCCAAGCTCGACGGCTGGGAGGTGTTGCACTACATTCGCACAGCGGGCCGGACCCCCGTGCTGATGATCACGGCCAAAGACGCCACGGAAGATATCGTCAAGGCTCTCTCGGCTGGGGCTGATGACTATATTGTGAAGCCCCTGAAGCTGCGCGAGGTAGAAGCGCGCATTACTGCTGTGATGCGCCGCGTGCAACCGTCGGGGCACTGGCGCGTCGGCGCGTTAGAGATAGATGACGCGGAGAAGCGCGTGCGCCTTGCCGAGAAAGAGATTGCTCTCTCCCCTAAAGAATATGAGCTGTTAAAGCTCTTGGCGTCGCAGCCGGGGCGGGTCTTCTCCGACGAAGAGATCATTCGACACGTCTGGCCCGAGGGAGGGTTAGCGTCTTCTACCGATGTGAAACGCTATATCTATCTCCTGCGCCACAAGATCGAAGAAGACCCAAAAAACCCAAAGTTAATTCTTACCGTGCCGGGCTTTGGGTATAAGCTCGTGGTTTGATTTTCACCGATCTTTCACCGGAATTTCAAGGGATTTTCTTCTCACTGCTATCGCTTCGTCACGCTGCCCTCCTTACACTGGAGCCGTGAACACTGAACCCGAAGGAGTGAACCATGACGACGAACATTCATCCCATCATTGTGCACTTCCCCATCGCGCTCTTTCTCACGGGATTTGCCCTGGACGTAATTGGGCATCTCTTCCAGCGCGAGACGCTCAAAAGAGTCGGCTTGATCTTGATCGTGTTAGGGGCGCTTGGAGCCTTAGCAGCGATGCTCTCAGGACAGCTCGCTGAAGAATCGGTCGAAGAACGCCTGAGCGGCGCCGGGGAGCGCGTGCTCGATACCCACGAAGACTTGGGCAAGCTCACGGCGTATCTGTTGCTCGCGATCGCTGCGATAAGACTTATATTAGCAGCGAGCTGGCTGAGCCGATGGCGCTGGGCTGCTGGAGCTGCCCTGGCGATCTATTTCATTGCGGGCGTTCTGGGTGTTGGGGCTTTAACCGCGACGGGCTACTACGGCGGCGAGCTGGTCTATCGCTACGGCGCAGGAGTGCAACTCTCCCAGCCGGCACTGGGATCTTCTGGTGATCAGACGACTCTCCCACTCCCACCGCCTGGTCGTGACGACGATGACGACGACTGAATCTCTATCAAATCAGAAAGGAGGCCTTTTGCTATGAGAGCAGTCTATATGGGGATGTTGGCGGTGTTGATCGGTTTAGCTTTTGGAGTGGTGAGTTGGGCGCAAGCACCGATCACTGGGACAGTTGTGCAGATCTTTTGGCGCGGCGATGACCTCTTCGTTTGGCTAGACACCAATAGCGATCAAAAAGCTGACGTCTTAGTGAAGATCGAGCACAAGACCCAGATCGTAGATGGCACGAATAAGCCGGTGCCCCTCACAGCGATCACTGTTGGGGTGGTGCTGACGGTCACTCACTACAAATGGGACGACGATGGTTATTATGAGGCCTATCGCGTTGTCGTGGGCGCGACAAGCGCTGGGCAGCCCCCTGTTGCTCCTACGCAGCAGCCCATCAAGGGCACGGTCATTCAGACGTTCTGGTTCGGCGACGACTTCTTCGTCGCTTTGGACGTCAATAGCGATGGGCAGCCAGACCTGCGCGTGAAGATTAAACATCACGCGATCATCACCGACCCTGCAGGAAATAGAGTGGGGTTCGATGCGATCAAGCCGGGTGCTGTCATTACGCTGGTCGCGTACAAGCTCGAAGACGACGGCTATTACGAAGTGTGGCACGTCATCGTGGGGGAGACGTCAACGCCGGCGCTTCAGCCCCTGGTGGGCACGGTGCTAGAAGTTCTCTCCCTCGGCGACGATCTCTTCGTGCGTCTCGATGCCAATGGTGACGGGAAAGAAGACTATCCTGTGAAGATCGGCAAGAGTACGCAGATCGTAGACTCCCAGGGCAAGCCAGTAGATCGCTCGGCTATTGTGAAGGGGGTGAGACTCACTATCACGCACTATGAGCTGAAGAACGGCTATTACGAAGCCAAGCATGTCATCGTTGGGTAAGCAACTTCTCAATATAAAAAAGGAGTGATTCGCATGAAGGTTGTAAAGCTTCTCACAATCATAGGGCTGATGGTCGCGGCCTTGGCAGTGCCCAGCTGGGCCAGCGGCAACGAAGTGAAGGGGACGCTCAACGCTGTGGATGTCGCTGGAATGACGGTTACGGTCAACAACCAGCTCTACTCTGTGAGTGCCAACGTCGCTGTCAAAGTAGAGAAGCAGGGCTACATTCCGTTCAGCCAACTGCCCAATTACGTTGGGCGTCAGGTCGAGCTGAAGCTCAACTCTCAAGGGCTGGTCTACAAGATCGAGGTCAAAAACAATAGCGGAGGCGGCGGGAAATCTGGCAAGCTCAAGGGCACCCTGCAGGCCGTAGATATAGCCAATCGCACGATCGCTGTGAATAGTCAGACGTTCAGCGTGAGCGCGAACGTCGTCATCGAGGTCAAGCAGGGCAAACAAAAAAGCTATATCTCGTTTGAGCAATTGCCCGGCTATATTGGGAAGTTCGTCGAGATCAAGTACGACGCCAATCAAGTCGTGTACAAGATTGAGGTTAAGAGCTAGCCCCTCTCTCCCTATTTGACCCCACCTTGCCTGACGAGGCCCTCGGACCATGTGTCTGAGGGCTTCGTCTTTTGCTCAAATGCACGAGAGCACTCAATGGGGTATTATTGAGCGAGCTATGACGCCTGAGACGATTCTGCGTGTGACGCACGTTCGGAAGCACTTTGACGGCACCAAGGCTGTAGACGATGTGAGCTTTGAAGTGTACAAAGGCGAGATTTTCGGACTGCTCGGCCCCAACGGCGCAGGCAAGACAACTCTTATCCGAATGATCTTAGGGATCTTCCAACCCGACTTCGGAGAGATTCGATTCTCGTTCTCGCCCACTGGCAAATTGCTCCCGGAGCGCGTGGGCTATCTTCCTGAAGAGCGCGGGCTGTATGACAACCGTAAAGTCTGTGACACGCTTGTCTTCTTGGCGAGACTGAAGGGCATGGATGCGCGTCTGGCGCGCGAGCGCGCGCTCTTGTGGCTCCAGCGCCTTCAGCTCGAAAAGTATTTTTATCGAAATATCCGGGAGCTGTCTAAGGGAATGCAACAAAAGATTCAGTTCATCGCAGCGATCTTGCACGAGCCCGATCTGGTGATTTTAGACGAACCCTTTGCCGGGCTTGATCCGATCAATCAAGATCTTTTCCGAGAGCTGATCGTAGAGCTGAAGGCTCGGGGCACGACAATCTTGCTCTCAGCGCATCAGATGCACTTGGTCGAAGATCTCGTTGATAGAATCTTTCTCATCAACAAGGGTCGAGAGATTCTCTATGGTGAACTGCGCGAGATCAAGCGCCACTGGAGAGAAGACTGGGTGACCATAGACTTTCGCGGCGACGGAGAGTTTCTCAAAGAGAGTGCTTTAGTCAAATCAGCACAGATCGGGAACGGGCGGGCACAGCTCATCTTAAAAGAGGGCGTGCGCCCAGAAGAATTTCTCTCGGCTATTATGGGGAAGGTGGAGATCGAGCAGATCGCGATCAGAAAACCTCCA
>Ga0105160_1000441_pt1 | contig 19426 bp, 16 predicted proteins | sample GXS110809BmetaG_FD_89591 | JGI IMG/M metagenome (GOLD analysis project Ga0105160, IMG submission 89591) | Hot spring microbial communities from Gongxiaoshe hot spring, China to study Microbial Dark Matter (Phase II) - GXS 110809B | ecosystem: Environmental > Aquatic > Thermal springs > Hot...
GACCTGGTCTATCTCTTTGTGCCTGAGAAGATTGCCACACCCATCAGAGCTTTATCGCCGAGCCTAATCGTTAACCCCCTCACTGACGTTAAGCTTACGAGGAGAATTAGCGAACAGATAGTCAGGAACTCCCCACAGGCCGATGTAGGGGCTATAGGGCCGGGCCTATCGGTAGCCAGCGAGCCTGCGTTGAACATGCTTCTAGGTGGGCTCCTAGAGAAGGGGTTAAAACTAGTCCTGGACGCCTCCGCACTTCAACCATACATACTCGAGACAATACGTGGTAAGGATGTAGTCGTCACTCCTCACGCCGGCGAGTTTTCAAGGCTGTTCGGAATACCGCCTGGGAGCACGTTGGAGGAGAGATGTAACGCGGCTAAGATGATGGCGAGCAAGTATGGCATAGTCATATTGTTAAAGGGCCAGATTGATGTTATAACTGACGGTGAGAGGGTGATGGTTAATAGGACTGGGACTTGCGCCATGACAGTAGGCGGGACTGGAGACGTCTTGACTGGACTCGTCGCTGGCCTCATGGCGAAGAGGATTAGGGGATTCGAGGCTGCAGCCGCGGCTGCATACATTAACGGACTATGCGGGGAGCTGGCTGCAAAGATTCTCGGGCTACACATCCTCCCCACAGACCTCATAGACAAGATTCCACAGGTGATGAAAAGCTTCGATAAAATTGTTAGCTAAGCTCCTGCCTCATAATCTTCTCCAGCTCCTCCAGCCTAGTGGTAGGTAGTAGACACTTAAAGCCCTTGCAGAAGTAGTATGTAGTCACGCCCTTGGTCGCCTCCTTGCCCTCCCACAGGCTCCGAAGAACCCCCGACCTGCCTGCAGACACTACTACATATGGCTCATAGACCCTTGATGCAAGTTGGGAGAGGACTGGCCAAGAATCATCACCCGATAAGACGACGAGCTGGCCGCCATTCCCGAGTATTAATGGGACCGTTGAGATAAGTGAGATGTGGCTTAGGGGGTCGTCCATAATCTTTTTTGAAGCTCTCTTGAGGGCTTCTCTTGAGGCTTGGAAGAACTTCTCCTCTCCGGTTAGGAGGTAAAGGCTGGAGAGTAGTTGGACCGCGGCCGAGTATCCGCTGGGGTATGCGTGGTCCTCTATCGTCATGGGTCTAAAGGGCGTATCTGGGTCTGGCTGGGTGTCGTAGAAGCCGCCCATGCTTGATGAAAATTTTTCAAGGATATTTGAGGCGAGGCTTAGGGCGGAGTCCAGATACTTTGTCTCCCCACTCCACTCATATAGGTCTAGAAGACCGCATCCAAGGAGTGCATAATCCTCTAGGAGCCCTCGCGCCTCAGATGGGCCTTCCCTCCAATACCTCCTCAGCCCCCCATCAAAGTAGAGCTTTTCCAGAAGGAAGTCTGCAGAAGCCTTAGCCTCATCAATCAGTGCGCGGTTAGACGTTATTGTAGCAGCGTAGGAGAGGCCACTTAATAGTAGTCCGTTCCAGGAGACGATGATCTTGTCGTCGACCTCTGGAGGTTTCTTAGCCTTCCTCAGCTCGCCCAGCCTCTGGGAGATATAATTTAGGGCCTGGGGGAGATCCATGTCAAGGGCCTTAGCTAGCCTCTCAGGCTGGGCTGGAAGCCTTATAACGTTCAGCCCATTCCCAAAATTTCCGGTGGGGCTGCAGCCAAGCAGCCTAGCCACATCCCCACCGAGACTCCCCGCGACCTCCTCCCAGCTATAAAGATAGTATCCTCCTTCAATGCCTCCACTCTCTGCGCTCAAGGCAGAGTAGAAGCCCCCATCGGGGGATTTGAGCTTAGAGAGAAGCCAGCGGGCCGTATCTCCGAGCACGTGGAGATATAGAGGATTTCTCGTCGCTACCCAGGCCTCCGCGTATAGCCTAAGCAGCATACCGTTGTCGTAGAGCATTTTCTCGAAGTGTGGTATAGTCCACGCCCTGTCCACGGCATATCTGTGGAAACCGCCGTCGACATGGTCGTATACTCCTCCGAGAAAGATTGAGTCAAGAGTCTTCTGCACCATCCTCAGCGCGAGCACCTCACCTCTAAGCCTCCAGTACCGTAGAAGGAATAGATGGGTGGTGGGCATGGGGAATTTTGGTGCCCCCCGAACTCCCCCGAACTCGTCGTCGAAGATTAGGACGAGCTGGTCATAGGCCGCGTCCATGACGTCAAGCTTAGCATCTTCCCCCTCGCCTGCCCCTATCTCCAGAGACCTTAAGACAAGCTCGAAAAGACTACTACCGCTCTTCAAAACCTCCTCTCTCCTCTTCTCCCATGCCTCTTTCACGGCCAAGAGAACGTCCTTGAAGCTAGGTAGGTTATGCCTGGGCTCCGGTGGGAAATATGTGCCTCCGAAGAATGGCTTCAGGTCTGGCGTGAGGAAGACCGTCAGGGGCCAGCCGCCCTGCCCAGTCATGAGGATTACAGATCTCATGTAGATAGCGTCAACATCAGGCCTCTCCTCCCTATCCACCTTAACAGGAACGAAATGCTTGTTCAAAATATCGCTGATGACCCTATTTCTAAAAGATTCCCTCTGCATAACATGGCACCAGTGGCAGGAGAGATATCCCACGCTCAGCATGATAGGTCTATCCTCCTCCCTAGCCTTCCTGAAGGCCTCCTCCCCCCAGGGATACCAATCCACAGGATCGTCTGCGTGGAGCCTAAGGTAGGGGCTCCTACTCCCAGCCAGCCTATTCACACGTTGTGGAGAGGACTCGCGGGACAATCTCTCAACATATTCGCTATGATAACTTATTAAACTCTTCAGAGCTAAGAAAACTCAGGTAGGTCATTAGTTGGTCGAGGTGCATGGCTACGTCTCAGGCATAAGGCCGCGGAGTGCGGGGACAGCACTAGTCACCCTGCTCTCTATCTCCACGCTTTCCGGTGAGGGTTATGTCGCCGTGCTCCCCGACCCGCCTGAGTGGCTAGATATAGGCTCCAAAGTGACGTGCAACATAGAGCAGATCCCGGGCAGGGAAAAGACTCTATCCGTCGTCGCGGGGCTAAAGCCCTCAACCACGCTCCCGGACATAGTTCATGTTGAGCTTGTGGTAGAGTCTGTCAGGGAGACACCTAGCGGTCACATTTTACTGGAGGGGAAGAGAGAGGATGGGGGGTTCTTCAGCTACCTCCTAACGCCAGAGAACGTAAACATCGATGCGGCTAGCCTACCATGCAGAGCCGTCGCCTTAAAGGCGACTCAGAGAGGTGTTGAGAGGGTAATAGCAGTCTTGCCCGTCAAAAACTTCCAGATAATGAAGAGGGCTAAGGAGCTCATGCTGCGGCTGAGGGAGCTGGAGGAGCAGAGGCCCGAGCAAGAGTTCCTTAAAGGGCCGCCATAACTCCAAACTCGTTGCGACATGTAAGGTTTTAGTAATTCGTGAGCAAGGTTTTCTATGTGCTGGTCCGAGTCTGCAGCTTACGGGAAGTACCGGAGGATGGTGTGGTCAGGGTGGATCTTAGGGGGAGAGAAGTGCTGGTGGCGAGAGTCGGCGGCAACGTATACGTAACTGATGTATGGTGTACGCATGAGGAGGGTGACCTCAGCCTCGGCGTCCTGGAGGGCGACATTATCATGTGCCCGCTCCACGGGGCAAGGTTTAGGCTCACGGACGGCTCGGTGGTGGAGGGCCCGGAGGGCGAGCCTCCAGACTCAATCCCTCGCCTCAAGACCTATAACGTCAAAATACAAGGCGAAGACATCTACCTCGAGGAGCCATAACGCCCCAAAGAGGTATTATTAGATTCGCTTAAGCGGGCAAAAGCTATAATAACGCCAGATGCTATTTTCTATGTGCCGAAATACATCTTCGTCACGGGAGGCGTCATATCCTCAGTAGGTAAGGGAACTGTTGCCGCCTCGATTGGGAAGATACTCCAGTCACGAGGCTATAGTGTGGATTTCCTGAAGATAGACCCATATGTCAACGTTGATGCCGGCACTTTAAATCCCTACAGTCACGGCGAGGTCTTCGTGACTGATGATGGCGGCGAGACAGACCTGGACCTCGGGTGGTATGAAAGATTTCTTGATATTCCGATGAGCAGGTGGAATAACCTCACGACAGGGCAGGTCTTTCAGGAGGTCATACGGAGGGAGAGGGCTGGAGAATACCTTGGCCAATGTGTCCAGATCGTCACTCATGTGACTGACGAGATTAAGCGGAGAATTAGACTGGTGGGTGAGAGAAGAGGGGCTGACATAATTATAGTGGAGATTGGCGGGACTGTTGGGGACATTGAGGCCCAGCCCTTCTACGAGGCGGCTAGGCAGATGAAGCTTGAGGAGAAGACCCTCTTTGTCCACGTCTCTCTCGTCATAGACCTCAAAACTACAGGCGAGTTTAAGACAAAGGCTCTTCAGCACAGTGTAAACGAGCTGAGGAGGGCTGGAATACAGCCTGACATAATAGTGGCCAGGAGCGAGAGAATGATTGACGAGCCAACCAAGAGGAAGATAGCCCTCTTCGGCACTCTGCCGAAGGAGGCAGTCTTCTGCTCCTACGACACCCCAGTAATCTATGAAGTTCCCCTTATTTTGGATGAGCAGGGGCTCGGAGACTATATTGCTAAACATCTAGAGCTTGGGAATTTTAAGCCCGACTTGTCTGAGTGGCGTAGGATAGTCGAGACTTTCAAGTCAAACGGCCCATTGGTAAAGATAGCTGTCTGCGGAAAATACACGGCCTTGACCGACTCATACGTTAGCATTAAGGAGGCTCTCAAACATGCTGCCTCTTATGAAAATGCACGCCTCGAGATCCTCTGGGTTGACGCTGAGAAGGTAGAGCGCGACGACATCAAGGAGATCTCTAAGCTTGAGGAGGCTGATGGGGTTCTTGTACCCGGCGGCTTTGGGAGGCGGGGTTCTGAGGGCAAGATATTGGCGATAAACCTCGCTAGGACTCAGAATAAGCCCTTCCTCGGGATCTGCTTTGGCCTCCAGATGGCCATCGTTGAGTTTGCTAGAAATGTGCTTGGCCTTGAGGGCGCGAACTCGACAGAACATGACCCGGAGACTCCACACCCTGTGATAGATCTCATGCCGGAGCAGGTTGGCGTGGAGCAGAAGGGCGGGACGATGCGCCTCGGCTCCCTACCCATATCCATCAAGAAGGGCACACTCGCCTATACACTATATGGCTCGGAACTAATCCATCAGAGGCACCGGCACAGGTATGAGGTAAACCCGGCATACCACGAAAAGCTGCTGGAGGCCGGACTAGTATTCTCAGGCATGTCAACGGATGGGGGGCGAGTTGAGATAATAGAGCTCCCCACGAAGAAATACTTCATAGCTACGCAATACCATCCAGAGTTTAAGTCTAGGCCAGGGAAGCCGGAGCCTGTCTTCCGAGGATTGATTGCTTCTTCACTTGCCGAGGTTAAAATAAAAGGCGTCGAGGTTAAGGTGTAATGAGTGAGGTAGTCCTAGTAGACGCCCACTGCCACGTCAGTGAGTATAGTGTAGAGGAGATTAGAAGTTTCGGCAACATCAGGATAGCCGGTGTGGCTATGGATCTCGAGTCATCCAAGGCCACACTGGAGCTGTCGAGACAGTCCAAGAATATCGACCCCTTCATAGGGCTCCATCCCTGGAATCTCCACAAGAAAAATGGAGAGCTCAAAGGTATAAAGGAGCTAGCGGTCCACGGAGGTGTCGCGGGCCTTGGGGAGGTCGGCGTCGACCTCAGATATGCTAGGGCGCCACTTAAAGAGCAGTTGAAGATCTTCAACGAGCTATGCGAGCTTGCTACGGAGAGGGGATATCCATTGAATGTTCACGCCCTCGGGGCGTGGGAGGACGTGGTTAAATCTTGCATACGCGTAGGCGTCAAGTCCCTCCTCCTACACTGGTATACCGGGCCGATAGAGCTCTTGAAAGATATTAAGGATGCGAATTATTTCATCTCCATTAACCCCTCTGTGATTATTCAGCAGAAGCACATGAAGATACTTCAAGAAGCTGATATGGACATCATCTTGACAGAGAGCGACGGCCCCTATAGCTATAGGGGGCTTAACCTAAGCCCAAAAAGCCTAGGAAATCTTCTCAAAACAATTGCAAGCGTCAAGAAGCTATCGGTGGAGGAGGCTTCGGAAATAGTCTACGCGAATTATCTAAGATTCCTCCGCGCCCCTAGATGACTTTGATATTTTGTGGCCAGCCAGCTCCTCAAGTATTTTAGCCACGGCCTGAGTACCCAGTGCGCCATCTCCTCTGGCTACTAGGGACTTGAAGAGTTGATGCATTAGACCTGTGCCTAGAAGAGGTAGTGAGTGGTCTTGACTGATCTCAAGTGTTATGCGCAGGTCCTTGAGGAGGTGTTCTGCCTTAAACCCCGGCCTATAGTCTCCCTCGACTATTCTTGGCCCTAGGTTGGCGAGCTGCCATGATGAGCCCGCGCCTGTGGAGATTACATCTATAACCTTCGAAAGGTCTAGGCCAACCTTTGAGGCGAGGAGTAGAGCCTCGCAGGTACCCAGGAGGGATAATGCTACTGAGATCTGGTTGCAGAGCTTTGTCAACTGGCCGGAGCCGCTTGGGCCCATATAGACTATTTTCTGTCCAAGAACTGATAGGATTGGTTCGGCTGACTTGAAGACTTCATAATCACCTCCAACCATTATCACGAGGGTTCCGCGCTCAGCGCCTATCGTCCCTCCTGTAACAGGGGCGTCCAAGTATCCTACACCTCTCTTCTTCAGGGCCTCGTATATCTCCCGCTCAGTCGCAGGCGAGATGGTCGACATATCTATCACGACCGAGCCCGCTACAGCACCCTGCTCCACTCCACTCCCACCCAGCACAACACCGCGAACATCCTTGGAGTCTGGAAGCATCAATATTGTGTAGTCTGAGCCTCTCGCAGCTCCCATAGGCGAGTTGGCAGCCTCGGCCCCAAGCCTGACAAGCTCATCGACAGGCGGCCGGCTCCTATTAAACACCCTCAACTCATGCCCAGCTGCTAGGAGTCTCTTAGCCATCGGCCTCCCCATCAAGCCTAGCCCGATAAAGCCGATCTTGGCCACAGGTATGATGCGGTGCCGAGACTATTAATATGTGGTGGGGTGATCCTTCGTTTGGGCTGGCCGTGAAGACTCTCCTACGCTCCATTAGATCTTGGCTTGGGGTTGTTGAGGTTGCGGCGAGCGAGGATCATTTGCTCTATGTTGGTGTGGGGCGTGGGGGTGCGGCGAGTTTTCTGAGGGCAATGGGCCTCTCTCCCCCTCTTGATGGGGGCGGAGGGCTAGTCGTTGAGGCTGAGGCCCAGTTAGTGGAGTATTTAGCTGGAGTGAGGAGGGAGTTTAGGCTTCCTGTTGCTTTCTTTGGCACAGATTTCCAGATTAGGGTCTGGCGGAAGACAATGGAGATACCTTACGGCTCCACGAGGAGCTACTCTTGGGTTGCGGGTGAGATTGGATGCGCATCTCCCAGGCCAGTTGGGAGGGCCTTATCGGTGAATCATCTTATGCTCGTTGTCCCATGTCACAGGGTCGTAGAGGCGGATGGGGGGCTCGGAGGGTTTTCAGCAGGTCTTACCCTTAAGAAGAAGCTTTTGACGCATGAGTCGGTGCACCTCGGGGCCGAGGCTACGATAAAACTAAATCCGCCTCGATACTCTGACAGGTAGAGTGTCGAGACACATTAAGCTGCCGCCCAATGAAGGACAGCACATCGAGTTTAAGGAGAGGCTCATCCCTCTCGTTCATCTGAAGCCTGAGAGAAGGCAGCAGCTAAGCACACAGCTCAGATCTCACCTGCTAGAGGGGGGCGGCGTCGCCGTATACCTCTTGGGAGTTAATGATGATGGGATTGTTGTGGGTCTGAGCGAGTACGAGCTAGAGATGAGCCTCTCTGTCCTTTCAGCTGTTGCTGCGGAGAGCAGCTCCAGGGTCAAGAGGGTGGAGAGGTTCGAGACTGAGAAGGGGCTGATCGCTAAGGTTGTGATAGAGTCTCTCCCCACGGTCGCAAAGCCCCATGTCACTGTGGCGGTGGCGGGGCATGTCAACCACGGCAAGTCGACGCTAATAGCCTGCCTCCTGACGAACCAGCCCGATGATGGTAAAAAATGGCTCTACCTGGACACCCTACCCCACGAGGTTGAGAGAAACCTATCAGCCGATATACACCTAGCGGTCCTAGGCATAAAGGACGGTAAACCCCTCACCATGAGTAACCCCCTTGACAAGCTGGAGAGAGCTAGGATTGTGGAGGAGAGCGACAAGCTGATTAGCTTTGTAGACACAGTAGGGCATGAGCCCTGGCTGAGGACCACGATCAGAGGGCTTGTGGGACAGGAGGTGGACTATGGAATACTGGTCGTGGCTGCTGATGACGGGGTCACACATCTTACGCGAGAACACTTGGGAATTATGCTCGGCCTAAATGTCCCAGTAATAGTCTGTATAACGAAGAAGGATAAGGTCTCTCCAGGCAGGGTTGTGGAGGTTAGGGAGGCAGTATCACAGCTCCTGAAACGGGTTGGCAGGGTACCCTTCCTCATACGCGACTCCTCAGACGTCGACTTGGTATACGACAAGACAGGGCTAGTCGTTCCCATCCTAGAGGTCTCAGCTAGGAGCCTCGAGGGATTTGAAAACCTCTACAGGATCCTAGCACTGCTTCCAGAGAGGGAGAAGCCACTGGACAGGCCCTTCCTCCTCTACATCGACAGGATATATGACATTGAAGGCGTCGGGAGCGTTGTCTCAGGCACCGTGAGGCAGGGGAGGCTGAGGGCGGGCTCCGAGCTCCTCCTAGGCCCCTACCCAGACGGTGGATTCAAGAGGATTAAGGCTAAGAGCATAGAGGTTCATCACGCCCGCATTGAGGAGGCTGTCGCGGGCTATGTCGTGGGAGTAGCTATCAGGGGTGTAGCCCACAGCGAGATACGTAGGGGGATGGTTCTCTGCGAGGAGGAGCTCGCCCCGCGAGCTGTATGGAGCTTCGAGGCCGAAGTCCTTGTTCTCAATAATCCGAGCAGATTCGCCCCAGGCTATGAACCGGTCATGCAATGCCATACAATATCACAGAGCGTCAAGATCGTGGACCTCGACAGAGAATACGTGAGGCCTGGGGAGCAGGGCAACGCCATACTCGAGTTCAAGTATAGCCCGATGCTTGTCTACCCACAAGACAGATTTGTCCTGAGGGAGGGGCGGACAAAGGGGATAGGCGTAATCAAGAGAATATTGAGATATGCCTAACAGTGGTCGGGTAAGGAGACTGGGCGTCTCAGCTCCCTCAAGGTTTGCTGAGAGGGTTAGAGAGCTCTTGAAAAAGGGGGGATATCTTGAATATTCTCTCCAAGTCTTGAAAAGGGAGGATAGAGTTGTCTTCCCCCTTAAACTCGATGCGAATTTCTCCTTGGAAATAATCCCGCCAGAGCTAGGGGCGGTGGTGGTAGAGGAGGAGTTCCACGAGAGGCCGTTGGCTCCGAGAAGCATTAGAGAGGCGCTTTCAGGCGTAGTCAGCCCTATCTACCTCAAGAAGCTCCCCTCCTCATACGATATTGTGGGGGACATAGCAGTGGTGCATATCCCAAAGGGACTTGAGACGATTATGCGGCTGATAGGTGACGCGATAATGCTGGTTAATCCCTCTGTGAAGGTAGTTCTCGCAGAGGCTGGGCCGGTAAGTGGAGTCTATAGAACCAGGGGGCTGAGGCATCTCGCAGGTGAGAGGCGGACAATGACAACCCACAGGGAGAACGGTTGTATATTCGTTGTAGACTTAGAGAGGGTCTACTTCAGCCCCAGGCTTGCGGGTGAGAGGATGAGGATAGCGAAGCTGACTGGGAGTGATGAGGTGGTGGCCGATATGTTCGCTGGAGTGGGGCCCTTCTCGATAACAATAGCAAAACACGCTGGAGCCAGAGTATTCGCCTCAGAGATTAACGCGGATGCCTACAATCTGTTGCTCAGAAATATCGAGATTAACAAGGTTGCAGATAGAGTTACACCATTCCACGAGGACTGCAGGACAGTATTCACGGGTAACCAGATAAAAGTCGACAGAATAGTCATGAACTATCCGTCAGACCCCTTCAGCTTCCTCAACACCGCCCTCGAAATACTAAAGATAGGAGGCACAATACATCTATACGGATTCGCAGAGGACCCGGAGGACTGGCGTTTAAAGATCCAGGAGAGAGTCTCTAATCTAGGAGCATCTTGCGAGGCAAGAGTCAAGAGGCTTAAACCCATCTCACCAACGAGGAGTCTCCTGGTAGCGGATATCAAAGTCCATGCCCGTTGAAGGGTGTATGGGGTTAATCACAGGCTATTAGAGAAAGATTTATCCACCTTCAGAGTCTCATAGTATTTAGATGTGGCTTGGGAGTAAAGCTTGGCGACCTAATACCTCCAGAAGCCGTCCAGACAGTCCAGCTTAAAGACCTGTCAGACAAGACCATAGCAATCGACGGCTACAACATACTATACCAGTTCCTCTCGATAATTAGGGGCCCTGATGGAAGGCCACTACAGGACAGGAAGGGGAGGGTCACAAGCCACCTAAGCGGCCTCTTCTTCCGAACAACAAACTTTCTCAAGAACGGCATGAAAGTAGTGTATGTATTCGATGGGCAGCCGCCTCAACTTAAGCGGGAGACTATTAGGAAGAGGATAGAGCTGAGGGAGAAGGCTAAGAAGATGTACGAGGAGGCCTTAGCCGCAGGGCAGGCGGAGGAGGCGCGCAGATACGCTACACAGTCAGCCACCCTAGAGAAATACATGGTCGAGACCTCCATCAAGCTTCTAGACGCGATGGGAATACCTTCAGTAATCGCGCCCTCAGAGGGCGAGGCCCAGGCAGCCTACATGGCTATGCGCGGTGATGCATGGGCATCAGCCTCACAGGACTACGACTCCATACTATTCGGGACACCTAGGCTTGTGCGGAACCTCTCAATAGTTGGCAGGAGAAAACTTCCAAGGAAAGACGAGTATGTTACAGTTGAGCCTGAGGTTGTCTACTCAGATAAGCTTCTCAACTTGCTGGGAATCAGTAGAAGGGATCTGGTGGAGATGGCTATACTGATAGGAACAGACTACTTTGAAGGAGTTAAGGGGGTTGGGCCGAAAAGAGCATACGAGATAGTTAAGCAATACGGTGTCGTCGAAAAGGCGTTAGAGGCGCTGAACAAATCTATCGACATAGACATCGAAGAGGTCAGGAGACTCTTTCTCGAACCTGAGGTAAAAAAGGATTATGAGCTTGTCTGGCGCGACATAGATAGGGAAGCCGTTCTCAGGCTACTCTGTGACGAGCATGACTTCTCCCCCGAGAGGGTTGAAAAAGAGCTGAACGAGGTTGAGTCGATACTTTCCGAGAAGAGGAAGGCAACCTCTCTGGACCGTTGGCTGCTCTAGTCCCTACTCGAGCAGCATGATGAGTCTCCTCTCCTCATCGAGACTGTGAATCCTAACGACACCCCGCACCTCAAGCACGATTAATGCATCTCTAAGCTCCTTAGCGCTCGTCACCCTACCTCTAGTGTTCAGAGCCTCCAATAGCGCAGACTCCATCATCTTGTTGTTGTTTCGCCTCAGAATCTCCACCACGTCCTGCAGGTCCATGATAAATCTATCCAAACATAGGCAGAGACTTCTCGGCTCCGCGAAGATTCTCTGAGACCTTCTCATACTCCTTAAGCATGGTCGGTGTTACGCTCGGCTTCACAGTCTTCAAAGCATCCTGGAAGTCATTCCAAGATACTTGCTGGACGTCCCTATCCCTTCTCAAGGCCGACATGGCTGCCTCCCTGCACAACGACTCTAGGTCCGCGCCTGAGTACCCCTCTGTCATGGCTGCGAGCTTCTGTAAATCAACATCTGGCGCCAGAGGCATAGAGCGAGTATATATCCGCAGGACCTCATATCTGCCCTTATCGTCTGGGGGAGGGACATAGATCAGTCTATCAAACCTGCCGGGGCGAAGTATCGACGGGTCCATTAAGTCTGGCCTGTTAGTAGCCCCAATCACAACAACCTCGCGCAACTCCTCTATCCCGTCCATCTCAGCCAATAGCTGGCTAGCAACCCTGTGCGTTACCCCCGAGCTATCGTCCAGAATATCCTTCCTAGGGGCTATAGTCTCGATCTCGTCGAGGAATATTATGCAGGGCGCCGCCTGCCTGGCCTTTCTGAATACCTCTCTTATCGCCTTCTCAGACTCTCCGACCCATTTTGAATAGATCTCGGGGCCCTTGATTGTGACGAAATTTGCCTCAGCCTCTGTTGCGACGGCCTTGGCCAGTAGTGTCTTACCGCATCCGGGGGGACCGTAGAGGAGTATCCCCTTAGGGGGCCTGATGCCGAGTCTCTCAAACCTGTCAGGATACTTCAGAGGCCACTCGATGGCCTCAATCAGTCTCTGCTTCACTTCTGTCAATCCACCTACATCCTCCCAGTGGATGGTAGGTGTCTCAATCTCAACCTCTCTCAGAGCCGTTGGCGTAATCTCCCTATAAGCCTCGTGGAAATCCCTCATAGTAACCTCGAGCGAGTTAAGAATCTCAGGTGATATTCTCTCCTCGTTAAAGTCGATGCTCGGAAGAATCCTCCTGATACACTTCATAGCAGCCTCCCTACAGAGGGCAGCTATGTCTGCCCCCGTATACCCCTTTGTCATCTCGGCTAGCTTTTCAAGGTCAACATCAGAGGCCAAGGGCATACCTCTTGTATGTATCTGTAGTATCTCCTTCCTTCCTTTCTTGTCAGGTATCCCAATCTCAATCTCCCTATCAAAACGCCCAGGCCTCCTCAGAGCTGGGTCCAGAGCATTTGGTCTGTTGGTCGCGCCGATAACTATAACCTGCCCCCGGCTTTCAAGACCGTCCATCAGGGCGAGAAGCTGGGCGACAACCCTCTTCTCCACCTCCCCCGTAACCTCACTCCTCTTAGGGGCGATAGCGTCTATCTCGTCGATGAAAATTATGCTGGGAGCCTCTTCTTCAGCCCTCCTAAATATCTCCCTAAGCTTGGCCTCCGTCTCACCATAATACTTATTCATTATCTCCGGCCCGTTGATCAAAATGAAGTTAGCCTCAGCCTCCGTGGCCACGGCCTTAGCCAATAAAGTCTTTCCACACCCAGGAGGGCCGTAGAGCAAGACTCCTTTGGGCGGGTCGATACCGAGCCTCTGGAATAGCTCCGGGAATCTAAGTGGAAGCTCAATCATCTCTCTGATCCTCTGTATCTCCTCCTCAAGCCCGCCTATGTCCTCATATGTCACATGGGTGCTGAGCGACTTCTCCTGAACAGCACGGCTCTGAATGACTATTCTCGTGTTGGGGGTGATTTTAACGACCCCAGTAGGCCTTGTCTGTATAACGGCGAAGTTGAAGAGGTTGCCGAAGAAGAGGACTGGAACTATGTTCTTTTGGACAACAGGATACTCTATCAGTCGGCTCTTGACGAGTTTTGTGAAGTTTTCATCGGGCTTTATGGTGCTGTTAACGGGTGCTAGTGTGACTAGCTTGGCCTCCTTAACCTGGGCCTTCCTTACCAGCACATAATCGTTAAGCGATACTCCAGCGTTGTTCCTGATATAGCCGTCTATCCTGATGATATCTTTCTCCTCTTCCAAATACCCAAGCCACAGAGTAGCTACAGCAAGCTTCTTCCCACGAATCTCAATCACATCACCAGTTGCGAGGCCTGCTGAGGCCCCCACCTCCCTGTCAATCCTAGCTATCCCGTAGCCGACATCCCTCTGCCTAGCTTCTGCCACCCTCAACCTCAACTCATGCACAGGTTGAATCGAATTACTCATCAGTTCAACTCTTGAATGCGGAGGGATTTATTTAAGTTGTCCCCTGCGACAAGCTATAAATTATCAGGAAAGTTGTTTGTTTTAAAAGACGAGCATTTCAGGCTCAATCCTCCTCTCCCTGATGCCTAGGAGTGTTGAAGGGACTTTCACACCACCATAAAGCTCAACTTCCTTCCTATCTACAGCTAGTGCCGCCGCTATTCTCCCAAGAGAGTCAGCCTTCATGACCCCACTGCCACTGCCCCCCGTTGCGACTATTAGATTCATGATGCGGAAAGCCACTGGGTTCTCGTCGATTGTATTGATCGAGTAGCAGCCTGCCCACTTCGACTGGGGCCTCACACCCTCAATTACGGGGAATATCTTCCTCAAAAGTGGATAGACATTGTCGTAGAAGAAGAGGTCCTCCGCCTCGAAGTCTAGGCCCCATCTACGGCCAATGTCGTCACTGAGGCCCATCCAGAGGCTCCTATCTCTAATCCTCGGGGCAACAAAGGGCCCCCTAGGTATAAACGTCATTGGGAGAGTCCCGAAATCATTAAATCCCTTGACATTGAAGAAGGCCTCCAGCTCACCGCCGGCCGGTGATGCGAAGATCTGCCTCTTCTTCGGCTTGATATATGAGTCGATACCAAGCGGATCTAGTAATTCCTGGCTCCATGCCCCAGTCGCGAGAATGAATTTTTCAGCCTCGAATAGGCCTCTCGATGTCTCAACCGCCTCTATCTTCTTCTCCTGCCAGGCAAAAGGCTCTCTAGGGTGGCCTATCTTATTCACAGCGGCCAGCTTCAGCCTCTCTACCCTCGTGTTGAACTTAAATTCCACACCCATCTCCACCAACTTCTCATAGTAGTGCATAGCCAGCTTCTCAACGTCAAGATAACCGCTGAAAGGGGAGAAAATGGCGCCCTTTATAGGTCTTAGACCCATTAACTGTGCCTCCTCATCAACGAGGTCAAGCTGAATAAACCCGACTTTACTCTTCAACTCGTCGCGGGAGAGAAGTTTAGCTGTTCCAGCCCTGAAAAGCTCCTGAACCCGCTGAACATACATATCGTAGTTTAATTCGTCGAGAAGAATCAAGTACCCGATCTGGTGTATCCCCAGATCATAGCCACCCCTCTGGACATCTAGGTAATACTTTACAGTGGTTTCAGAGATTAGCCTATTAATGCTGGAGGTAAATAGCCCCATACGGAATCCTCCAACACTTCTCGCCGTATTCCCCTGTGCAGGACCAGCCTGAGCTTCAACAACCAACACTTTTCCGCCATTATTCTTTACATAATGAAATGCAGAGGTCAGACCAACTATACCTGCACCAACAACAATCAAATCATACATCATTCAAGCCTCTCCTCATCGAACATGCCATAACTTCAAATATGCTCTTAAACCTTAGCCACCCACTAACCCTATTTTAAAGCCCCTAAACCATCTTTGAAAACCCTCGTCTACAAATAGGTGCTTATAATTCTTAAGTTATTTTTATAAACAATTCAAACCTTATTGTAAATCACATCGCAGGAAAAGGAATATATGTTGGGGAATTACACCATAATACACATGACATCAGAATCTACTAGTAGAAAAGGAACAAGAAAATTAACAGTAGCCCTCGTTGCCGTCGTCTTAATTGCCGTCGTAGCAGCAGTCTCCCTCTTAGTCCTGAACACTTCATTACTAGGGCCTACACAACAGCAGAGGGAAAGACTTCTGCGAGTATCATTCGCCAACGTGCCATACATGGATCCAGCAGTAGGCTCGGATGAGGCAAGCTCCGTCTATTTCCTAAATGTCTATGATACCTTGGTTTACCCGAATAAAGACGGAACGGTTAGGCCGCATGTTGCGGAGAAGTGGGAGGTATCGGGTGACGGCATGACCTGGACCTTCACTTTAAGACAGGGGGTAAAGTTTCATAGCGGCCGTGAGCTTAAGGCAGAGGACGTAGTCTTCTCTCTGCGAAGAATGATAACAATTGGAGAGGGCTATGGATACTTATTCAAGCCCTATGTTGACCTAGAGAGGACAAGGGCTATAAATGATAGAACAGTGCAAATTGTGCTTACAAAGCCTTTCGGCCCCTTCCTCATAACTTTAGTGCGACTCTACATAGTTGACAGCGAGCTTGTAAAGCAGCACATAGCAGAGGGCACTTATGGAGAGATGGGCGATTATGGGAAGAACTGGCTTATGGCTGGAGAGCAGGACGCCGGGTCCGGGCCCTATAAGCTATTAGAACAAAAGAGGGGAGAATCGGTAACCCTGGTAAAGTTTGACGGTTATTGGGGTGACACAGCTCCGAATTCCCCCACTAAGGTGATAATGTATGGCTTCACAGAGCCGACCACAATACGCACTATGATGGAGAAAAGAGAATTGGAGATAACTGACCAATGGCAGCCACTAGAAAACTATGATGCCATGGACAAGATACCTGGTGTTGAAATAGCAAAAGTACCCTCCGCAATGAACTTCTACATTATGCTACATACCAGAAAACCGCCAACTGACGATGTCCATGTTAGAAGAGCAATAGCCTTGGCATTTGACTATGAGACAGCAATAAAGGATATAATGCCTTTCGAGAAGCGCCCCACCGGACCGGTGCCCAGCATGCTACCAGGTTCAGACCCCTCGCGGAAACCTGTGGAAAGGAATATAGAAGCAGCCAAAGAGGAGCTGAAGAAATCCAAGTATTGGGGACAGCTAGACCAGTATCCGATAGAGTTTTGGTGGATTGCTGAAGTCCCATGGGAGGAGAGAGTCGCATTGCTCTTTAAGCTCAACATGGAGGAGATTGGACTAAAGGTCAACGTAGTAAAGGTGCCTTGGCTCTCAGTAGTTGAGGGCATGACAAAGATGGAGTCCACGCCTAATGCAGTATCAATCTTTGTAATTGCACACTATGCCGAGGCAGGATCTATCCTGACGTCACGATACCATTCAGGGTCTACTGGAACTTGGGAACAGGGTGAGTGGCTAATGAATGCCGAAATTGATAAAATGATAGAAGACGCATTATCTACAGTTGACTTCAATCAGCGTATGCAGAAGTACTATCAAATTCAAAAGAAGCTAGACGAGTTAGCCCCATCAGTATACGTATTCGAACATATAGTCCTAAGAGGATATCAGGCCAACTATATCGATTACCCAGCGGCTAGAGGCGACATCCTACCAATAGCAGAATACGAGCTAGACTTCCGTTGGATTCAAGTCTTCCCTGAAAAAATCCCCAAGTAACATGATAAAGGTAATCCCCCCACTCGCTAGTAAATATTGTTTTTGGGGTTGCAGAATATGGTGAATATTCTATTTATAAATCCTGTTGGAACCAGCATATTCGACAAACCCATGAAGGATTACTTAGACCTTTATAGAGATTCCACAACAAACCTTGACGTAACTTCTTTCAATAGAGGTCCACATCATCTTGAGTATTATTCGTATGATGCATTAATGATCCCTCACATACTGAAGGAGATTAAAAACGCTGAGAAGAAGGGGTATGACGCCGCCATAATAGGGTGTTTCTATGATCCAGGATTGAGGGAGGCTAGAGAGGTTAGCAACATCGTTGTAACAGCGCCACTTGAATCGTCGACAAGCCTGGCACTATCTTTAGGAGACAGATTCTCAATCATAGTGGGTCGGAAGAAATGGATACCACTGATGATGAGCAGGATCAAAGAATATGGCTTAAAGGATAGGCTCGTGTCTTTTAAAGACATAGAAATGGGAGTTCACGACCTCCACAAGGATGAGAGTGAGACTGAAAAGAGGCTTATCAACTCAATAGAAGAAAGCGTCAAGGAAGGTGCCGAAGTAGTTATACTGGGGTGTACCGTGTTCTTTGGCTTTTATCGAGAAGTCCAACAGAAGTTTGGAATACCTGTAATAGATCCTATTGTCGCGTCCCTCAAACATGCTGAATTATATGTAAGGCTTAGAGAACTCTGCGGCTGGAGTCACAGCAGAAAATACAGCTACGAGGCGCCGCCGGTCTCCGAGCTGCAGAAGTGGGACTTGAGAGAGCTACTGTGAATTGTCCTCAATAAGAGAATCCACTGGAAATGGCTCATCCATGACTAATCAGGAGACAGATTCAGCCATAAATCTGGGTGGAGCAAGTAAAAAGCTTTCCACTCTCTTAGATAACTACTATGTGAGGAAAATAGCGTATAGCGCGCTGACATTATTAGGTATATCGATACTTATCTTCATAATTGCACGAATTCTCCCGGGAGACCCTGCACGACTTGCACTAGGACCTAGAGCTCCCGAGGATGTTGTTGAGCAATACAGGCAGGCACTTCGCCTTCACGAGCCGCTTTATGTCCAATATTTCGCGTGGCTCATGGATGTGTTCCATGGTCGGCTAGGGATCTCATTGGTCACCTTCAGAGACGTAACTACGGATATTGCTGAGTTTCTCCCAGCTACAATCGAGCTCCTAATATTTTCACTAGTGATAGATGTTATTGGGGCATTTACCTTAGGTGTCCTTAGCGGTAGGCGGCCCAACTCCGTGATTGACAACTTCGTCCGTATATTCGCTTATGCAGGAATAGCGATACCATCTTTCGTTTGGGCAATAATACTACAACTTGTTTTAGCGAGCTGGCTAGATTTGCTTCCAGCTTATGGAAGGCTCAGCCTAGGTTATGATGTGAGAAGAATAACGGGGCTGGTCACTTTAGACTCTCTATTACAGGCAAATATACCGGCATTCTTCGACGCCGTTGGCCATCTCATCATACCTTCCCTAGCTCTCGCCATAGGCACAATAGCCCAAGAGGCTAGAATCTTGAGAGCGAACTTAATAGAAAACGTGAATAAGGATTATGTGTTGAATATGTATTCGCATGGTCTCCCAAGCTCTGTAATATTCTTCAAATACGCTCTAAAACCATCCATGATACCTACAGTAACAATAATGACTTTAGACATGGCCTCCCTAATAGGTAACGCCTTCTTAGTTGAAGTCATATTTAATTGGCCAGGCCTCTCAAGATATGGAATAACAGCGATGCTTAGAAAGGACTTAAACGCTATCGTGGGGGTAGTTCTTGTGATAGGCCTTGCCTATACATTGGCTTCAATAGTCATTGATCTGCTTGTTGCGAGGTTAGACCCTCGTGTTAGATATAAGAGGTGATGGGCATGGGCGCGGTTATTGGGGAGCAGGGGCAATATCTTGAGCTCGAGAAGAAGGTTAAGAGGGAGAATCTAAGGAGGGTCTGGTTCAGGTTTAAAAAAAGCAAACTCTCAGTAATCGGCCTATCGTTGATATGCCTCTTAATATTGTTCGTCGCCTTAGCAGAGTATATCGCCCCTTATCCAGAACACGCCGGTCTTTACATCAATTTCAGAGATGCTTACAAGCCTCCTAGTATAGAACACCTATTCGGAACAGACATGTATGGGCGGGATGTTTTAAGTCGCGTTATCTTTGGATTTAGATACGCATTCTTATTAATTGGAATAGTCCTTTCTTTAGTTGTTCCGAGCGGCGTAGTTTTAGGATTGATTGCCGGATACTATAAAGGGACCGTGATAGAGGCTATTATAATCAGGTTGTCTGACATCTTCATATCGATACCGTATCTTGTCTTGGCCCTTGCAATAGCC
>Ga0105160_1000443_pt1 | contig 19347 bp, 10 predicted proteins | sample GXS110809BmetaG_FD_89591 | JGI IMG/M metagenome (GOLD analysis project Ga0105160, IMG submission 89591) | Hot spring microbial communities from Gongxiaoshe hot spring, China to study Microbial Dark Matter (Phase II) - GXS 110809B | ecosystem: Environmental > Aquatic > Thermal springs > Hot...
GAACTCTTCCGGGTCAATCTCCAGACCTTCTTCCAAGTACTCCCATGCTTCGTTCACTCGCCAGACGTCGTAGCGAGGTTGGACGACATTCCGCGCGGCCAGCAAACCCGTGAGCATGGAATGGTCCTGGTTATTGTACCGATGCATCCCATTGCGCCCGATGACTTGCAAGTTCCCAAGCTGTGAGAGGAACTCCCGGACACGGTCCAGGTTCTGGCGGTAGGTTCGATCGTAAACGGGGTAGGCTTTCTCGACCCTCAGTACCGCACCGTCTAGCAAATCCTCTCGTTGCGCCAGCTTCAGTTGCTCGGTTTCGGTTGCCGCTAAGCGGATCAGGGCTGTGTCATCTAATCGCCACAACTCATCGCCCGCGTTACAGAAGTACTCCAGTCCGATGCAGCTGGTTGACGGGTCGGGAACCATCTCCGGACTCCAATTCTTGTAGTTCTGGATGCGAGCCACGCGGACCGTAGGCTGGTGGACGTAAATCCAGTTATCGGGAAACAAGTTGGGCTGACGGTAGATCAACGCCACCGTGAGGAAATCTCGATACTGCAACTGCAAGGCTGCCTGCCGGAACTCGGCAGGAGCTGGAGGTTCCAGACACAGGAACAGGTCCCTAAGGGGGATGCTGCTAATCACATAATCTGCGGGCCACCACTTGCCGCCAGCCACAACCCCTAACACCCGGCCATCTCGCCATCGGATGGTCTCTGCCGGGCTGTTACACAGGACCGTACCGCCAAGCTCTTCGATCTTCTCCGCCATCCGTTCCCACAGCATGCCGGGGCCACGGCGCGGGTAATAGAATTGCTGGATCAAGGTTCGTGGAGTCTTGTTACCACCAGAACTTTCCCGGCGAAGCCAAGCGTTCAGGATGGCCTTGCTCAGCGATAGCCCACGGATCCTCTGCGCGGCCCACGCCGCATCGATCTGCTCGCAAGCCATCCCCCAAACTTTTTCGGTGTAGGTCTTGAAGAAGATCTCGAACAGGCGTTGGCCAAAGCGGTTGCGGATCCAGGTAGCCAGGTCCCGTTCCGGGCGAATTCGGTGCAGTTGGGCCCAGGCGTAACTCAAACTGCAGCGGAGTGCCTCGACCAATCCTAGCTGGCGCAGGGTGTCAATCGGCTCCAGCGGGTACCGGAAAAAACGTCCACGATAATAGATCCTCGAAAGCCGTTCGCGCACCAGTAGATCGGGGCCGAGAACTTCTCGCCAGAGCTCCTCTATAAGCCGTACCTTGGTGAAGAACCGGTGGCCTCCGACATCGAACAAATACCCTTTGTAGTTGATCGTGCGCGCCAGGCCGCCCACTTGGCTGTTGGCTTCGAGTACCGTGCACGGTACCCCGGCTCGAACCAGCTCATACGCTGCGGTCAGCCCGGCCGGCCCGCCCCCTAAGATCACCACACGCGGGCGGGAACCATCGCCGTGGGAGTCGGTTGTCTTTGATCTCTGATTTACCATGAGGTTTACTCCCGTCGGGTCAGCGTTCGTGCTGCGCGTACCTTTTTGTCGGGATGCATCCCCATAGTGCTGTCGTTGCTCGGCTCATTAGGCTTGCCGATCTTCGGACGCCTGCTGTGCTGCACGACCTCGGGACTCTCCGCCCATGTGAGTTCTAAGATCACGGCCCCCGCACGCTTAAATTCGATACACCCGTGCGTCCAATCGATTCGGCTCGGAGCCGGGGGATCAGCAAACGGTTCAGCTTCGGTATCCAGCAGCAGCGTCCACGAACGCCCCGCCCACAGAGCGGTCCTGGTGAGCTGGACTAGCCCTCCGTGCCTGAGCCGGATCACCGCAAGCAGTGCTCGAGCATTCGGGCCTTCCCGCCGAAGCAGTAAAGTCTCCGCGTCATAGGCCTCTGCGATGGCAAATTCCCGTTCTGGGACGGTGAGAGCCGGGTGCGTGGCGCGGAGCTTCAGCAATAGCTTGTAAAGCGCCAGGATGCCCTTATGGGGTTCCTCTTCCAATTCGTCCCAGCGAAGCTTGCAAGCCCTAAAGGTTTCGAGTGAGCCTGGGTCAGGGAGCCGAGACCAGATCTTTGGATCCGCAAACGCATGAAAGCGTGAAAGCTCGCACCGGCGACCCTCCCATATCTTGCGGGCCAGCTCTGGGCGATGGTCAATGAAAAAGTGAAATGGCGAGCTCGCGGCCCATTCCTGCCCCATGAACAGCAGTGGCGTTTCGGGAGCCAGGATCAGCAGAGTGCTGGCTGCACGCCAGCTCGCCAGGTCCACCTCGTGATGGAGACGGCGGCCAAACGGCCGATGCCCGACCTGGTCATGGTTTTGCAAGTAAATGACGAACTGCGGCGGGCGCGTGCCTTCGATGCTCGTTCCGCGTGGGCCACCGTAGTACTGGGATTGTTGGCCGGTAAACAGCCAGCCTTGGTTCAGTACAGTGGCGATTTCCTCCGCGGTGCCGTTGAAGTCTTGGAAGTATCCATCCGCATCACGCGCCAGCAGCCGACGCATGCTATGGTGGAAATCCTCGGACCAGACTGCATCGAATCCAAAACCGTGTTCTCCTACCGGAGCCACCAGTTCACGGAGATTCCGGTGGTCCTCGGCAATGAGCAGCAGGCGACGACCCAACTGCTGACTGGCGTGGCGAAGCGCCAACGTCAACTCCTGCAAGAAATGAGGCCTCGTCTGATCGTAAAAGGCATGAGTGGAATCGAACCGGAAACCGTCGATGTGGAACTCATGGACCCAATACAAGGCGTTGTCGCAAATGAACCGCCGCATCATGGTGCTCCCGGGACCGTCCAGGTTGATTGCGGGACCCCAAGGTGTCCGATATTTCTGCGACAAGGCTTGTGGGCTAAACCGGGCCAGGTAGGCCCCGTCCGGCCCCAGGTGATTGTAGACGACATCGAGCAATACAGCCAGCCCGAGCTCGTGAGCATGATTTACTAACGCACGTAAGTCATCGGGCCGCCCGTAGCAACGGGCAGGTGCGTACCAAGCTGCCGCGTCGTATCCCCAGTTGCGGTCTCCGGCGAAGTCTGCCACTGGCATCAATTCGATTGCGGTGACACCGAGTTCTTTCAGATAGCGAAGCTTTTCATGGGCGGCTTGGAAAGTCCCAGCCTGGGTGAACGTTCCAATGTGAAGCTCATAGATGACTAGGCGTTCGAGTTCGACGCCGCGCCAGTGCTGGTCGGTCCAAGCGAAGTTGCTGGCGTCGATCACTTCTGAAGGGCCGTGAACGCCGTGGGGTTGGAAGCGTGAGGCTGGGTCCGGGTAAGGTCCTTCTCCGTCGAGCCTGTACCAGTACAGCGTGCCTGGCCCCAGCCCGGCTACAAACCGCCGCCATACTCCATCGCAGTGTTGCTGGAGGGCGATCGAACATTTGACTGGGGCCTCCACGACCAGCTCCACCAAGCTGGCCGCCGGCGCCCACACCCGAAACTCGACTCCACCGCGGGAGCAAAACGCGCCGAATAGCGGCTCCCAGCTATCCGTGCTCGAAAGGGGGCCGCCCATTTATGTGGCACCCGCACTTTCGTACCGACGGCTTCCTAGTTGGACCAGCCGTAATAACACCAGCGAGTGCTCGCGGAGCCGATAGTGGTGGTCACGTAAAAAGTAGCGGCGTCCCCAGTTCGGGTCCGCTGTGTCTACCAGGCGTTGCCAGCGTTCGTCAGGCCCGTGCTGCGGCAAGATGAAGGTAACTGGTTCGGAGCCAGCATTCATCATCACAAACAGCGTGTCTCCCTCCAGCGGATTGCCTTCCTCGTCGTACTCGTCCAAACCCGAACCGGCAATTTGATAGCCCAGGCATCGTGCAGAGGGGTTGTGCCAGGCGGCGTCATCCATCTCCTTGCCACTGGGTTCGAACCACATCAAGTCCTTTACCTGAGAGCCCCGAATCGGGCGGCCGTGGAAGAATCGGCGGCGCCGCAGTACCGGCTGCTGTTTGCGGATGCGGATCATGTACTTGACGAACTCCAGAAAGTCGCGCTGCTCCGGGGTGAGATCCCAGGGGTACCAGCTGATCTCGTTGTCTTGACAGTACGCGTTGTTGTTGCCGCGTTGGGTACGGCTGAGCTCATCACCACCAGAAAGCATAGGTACCCCCAGGGAAAGCATCAGCGTAGCGATGAAGTTGCGTTTTTGGCGTTCGCGGAGAGCCAGGATGGTACGGTCCGTAGTGGGACCTTCCACGCCGCAGTTCCAACTTAGGTTATTATTTTCGCCGTCCCGATTGCCCTCGCCGTTAGCTTCGTTGTGCTTTTGGTTGTAACTGACCAGGTCTTGCAGTGTAAAGCCATCATGGCAGGTGACGAAGTTGATGCTGGCGTAGGGTCGGCGACCGCTGTGCTCGTAAAGGTCGCTGGAACCGGCCAGGCGAGTGGCGAGTTCCGAGACGACCCCACCATCGCCTTTCCAAAATCGACGCACTGTGTCCCGATATTTCCCGTTCCATTCCGTCCAGCCGACCGGGAAATTTCCTACCTGATAGCCACCTTCACCCAGATCCCATGGCTCAGCGATGAGCTTGACTTGGGACAGCACCGGGTCTTGATGGATGATGTCGAAGAAAGCCCCGAGTTTATCGACTTCGTGGAGCTCGCGGGCCAGGGTGCTGGCCAGGTCGAAGCGGAACCCATCCACATGCATCTCCAGCACCCAGTAGCGCAGGCTGTCCATGATGAGCTGCAATACACGGGGGTGGCGCATGTTGAGCGAGTTACCGCAGCCGGTGTAGTCGACGTAATAGCGCGGATTTTGAGGGTCCAGCCGGTAGTACGAAGCGTTATCGATTCCCCGCAAAGAGAGCGTCGGTCCCAGGTGATTCCCTTCGGCCGTGTGATTGTAGACGACGTCGAGAATCACTTCGAGGCCCGCGGCGTGCAACCGGCGCACCATCTGCTTGAACTCCCGGATGCATTCCTGAGGGTCCACAGACGCGGCGTAACGGGAGTCTGGAGCGAAGTAGCACAGCGTGTTATAGCCCCAATAATTAGTGAGCCCGCGCGCGACCAACTGGGGTTCGTCCACGTGGTGGTGAATGGGCATCAGCTCGACTGCCGTAACGCCCAGTTCTTTCAGGTGCCGGATTGCGGGTTCGGAACACAAACCTGCATAAGTCCCACGCAATCGCGTAGGAATACCGGGGTGCCAGCGTGTGAATCCCTTCACGTGGACCTCGTAGATGATCGTTTCATGCCACGGGATTCTCGGTGGCCGGTCGTCGCCCCAGCTGAAAGCTGGGTCGATTACCATGCCCAGCGGAGCCCAAGCCGCGTTATCTCGCTCGTCCATGTGCAAGTCGGCGTCGGGGTGCCCGACAGTGTACCCGTACATCTCATCGCGCCAGCGAACCGTACGCGCGACGGCTTTAGCGTAAGGATCGAGAACGACCTTATTCGGATTGAAACGATGCCCCCGGGCTGGATCCCAAGGGCCGTAAACGCGGTAGCCGTACAGTTGGCCTGGGCCAATGTCGGGAACGTACACGTGCCAGACCATGTCGGTTTGTTCCGGCATGGGGATCCGCACAGCTTCCCGCGTGTCGTGAACGGCATTGAACAGACAGAGTTCGACCTTCGTGGCGTGCTCGGAGAATAGCGCGAAATTGACGCCAGAGCCATCCCACGTGGCTCCGAGCGGGTAAGGTTTACCTGGTTTAATCTTGAATCCCTGGTAGGCCACAGCCATCACACCTTAGCACTAGGGGTTCGGTGCATCCCTGATTCGTGGCAGTCAGTATCTTAGCTGATTCGGTCGGGTACATACTTGGCCTCGCCGCCCGATCGGCGTCGCAAGCGGCTCACTTGCCGAACTGGTAAAAGACCCCCACAGCGAGCCGGACGAACGTTTCCTGCCCAGCGAATAGCTTGAGTTCCGGACGCAACCCCCAATGCTCGCTAAGGTAATAGCGGAGCCCTCCACCCACGTTCACGTAAAAGTCCGTGGAACTGGCTCGAGCTCGCATCGGCTGACGGGGCAGCGTCCCGCTCACAATTGTTGTCGACGCTGACGTATAAATGCCGCCCATGCCAAATGCCCCATAAGGGATCAGCCTAGCCCTCCGCCGCGGGAATAGATAATGAAATCCCGCATGAAACTCGTAAGAATCGGTTTCGCTTTCCACGCCGAATCGCTGTCCCCCGATGAATTCGCGACCTCCTGGAGCGTAAGAGAACTCGGCTGCCAGAGCGACTCGCCGGCTTGCCGTGTAAGCTACACCTATGCCCACGTTGCTATGGGTGCCGATTCCAGTGATCAGTCCTGCGTATCCGGTGACTTGTGTCGTGCCGGGTCGCGGATCGGCGGCTCCTGCTGTGAGAGCCACCATTAGCAGCATCTCAGCTGTACGGAAAGGAAACCTACAAAGCTTCATAGGTCACCCTTGTGCATATGGCCTCCTTCGCGTCTCAACGTCGCGTAAAGGCACGAAGATCGTCGCTTGAGCCATCATTAGCGGCGTTGTGCTAAGCCGTGCATTGTGGGGCCGGCCCAGGATGAATTTCAGTCACCAGTCCGGAGCCTGCTTGGCACAGCTAGCAGGCACACCAGCCCCTGCGATGAGCAATACTCCATCATACCGGTTGAACGGCACGGCACGTGTTGGCGACTCTCAGGCTCTTGGACGTGCAAAGGGCGAAAGGTCAATAGCCCCTGTGCGAGCTCGTTGCTTTTTGCGATTAGTTACGCAGGACGGCTCGTAGATTGCGTAGGCCCTCGCACACCCGCCTGCGCGGCGATGCAGGACTACCTGCCGAACTGGTAGAACAGTCCGACTGCTATGCGCACAAAGGTGTCCTCTCCAGCAAAGATCTTGAACTCCGGACGGAGCCCCCAACCCTGGCCCAAGTAATACCGTAAGCCGCCACCGAAATTCAGGAAGAAGTTCGTGCCCCCGCCGCTCGAGTGGATTCCCCCCATCCCGAAAGCTACGTAGGGGACCACATCGGAACGCCGTTGGGGGATCAGATAGTGAACCCCGGCGTGGAACTCGTACGAATTCGCTTCCGCTGGAATGACTGAGAACTCGCCTGTCAACGCTACGCGATCGGCTACGCCGACCGCAGCGCCAGCACCCACGTTGGCGTGGGTTCCTGCTCCGGCCACCAGGCCTGCGAACCCACCAACTTCGACTTCGCCTTTCTCCAACGGCTGCGCGGCGAGCCACTGCGTGCTCAACAGCGCTAGCAGACCGAAACTCAGCACCCCTACCGGCAACTTACGCATGTGTCCTCCCACAGTGAGGAGATTTGCTTTTCCTGGGTTGGGCGATCCGAGGCCGGCGTCGGTCACCAGGCAAAGGCAGTTGTGTGTGGAGGATCCCCACCGCTCGGTGCGGCTGAGCGTGACCCTAACCAGGTGACAAGCAGCCTCACCGATTGACGCATCCCTCCCCTGGGCTTGCCCACCGCAGGTCGCACAACTCCTTTGTGGCTGTATGATAGTGTCCGCGGCAAGGAGGTTGCAAGCCATGGCGGGGACTCGGTTGCTGGGGGCGTGCATGGTGGCTGGGCTTGTGTGGATTGGCGTCCGAGCTTTGACACCTGCGGCACAACGGGCCAGGCAGCCTGTTCGGATTTCGTCGCGCGGCGCTGTGGCTTGTTTGCTCGTTCGGTTCGGACTGACCGACCTCCAGCCCCGGGCTTGGGACGGCCGAGTGCGAGTCGAGGCTGGGCGGCTGCTCGCACTGCACAACTGGCGCCCACGTCCGGAAGATCAAATCACCGGCCCGGACTCCTGGAAAATGGACACCACTCGGGGCGAGAATTTCCGGCGGCGAGCCTGGGAAGAGGAACCATCGGCGGGTCCGCGACCGTATTTGCTGGTGCCAGGAATTGTGGTGGATGTTGAGGGAACTACGGGTACCCGCCTCCACGTGGAGACAGTAAACGGTAATTTCGTCGTCGAACCGTTTTCTTTGAGTCTTGGCGAAATTCGGTCGTATTTGGGTGGGGCGGTCGAGGTACAACGGGTGCCCTACTCAGAACTCCTCTCGACGAAGGAGTACCAAGACGATTACGCGACCCTCCTAGTAGAGCCAGCTGGCACGGTTTGGGTTGCTTGGGTCGCGTACGCCAACTGGAAGAACGAGGTTCGAGTTCGTCGCTTCAGTGGTGGCCAGTGGTCGGAGCCAGAGACGATTTCTGGCGATCAGAGGGATATTTTCCTGGTTAAAGCAGGGCGAGATGGCCAAGGCGGAGTCTGGTTCGTATGGTCCGCCCAGGTCGGAGGGAATTTTGATCTGTATGCGCGACGCTACTTCAATGGCCGATGGACGGACATCCAGCGGTTGACAACGGCGCCGCAGCCCGATGTCTTCCCGGTTCTAGCTACCGACGCCCGGGGACATTTGTGGTTGGTTTGGCAAGGCTTCCGCGACGGCAGCTCGGATATTTTTGCCCGGCGATTCGACGGCCAAAGCTGGTCGCCAGAAGAGAAGGTATCGAGCTCTGCCGCCAATGACTGGGAGCCTGCAGTCGCTGCTGACTCTAAGGGTCGGGTTTATGTCGGCTGGGACACTTACGACAAAGGCAACTACGATGTGCTCGTGCGCAAGTGGGAAGCGGGCTCCTGGAGCGACCTGCCCCCGTTGGCAGATACCCCTAAGTTCGAGGCACGCGTGAGCCTAGCTTGTGATCGCCAGGACCGCTTGTGGGCGGCCTGGAATGAAAGCGGGACGCAATGGGGCAAGGACACGGGGTTCCTACTTTATCGCCAGGGTACACGATTGTACCAATCACGCTGGATGGCCGTAGCCGTTTGGAGTGGGGGCAGCTGGCAGGAACCGGTGGCAGGCATCGAGCAGTCCTTGCCCTCAGAGTTGCAGGGGTACAACGACTTGCCCGTTTTGCACGCGGACCCTTTGGGCAACGTGTGGTTGATATTCCGCCATCGCCATCCGCGCATCTGGGATACCCCCAGTGCAGCACCTATGCACCGCGCCGCATGGAACCTCTACGTTACCCGATACGAAGGCGACCGCTGGACTCGTCCGGTGCCCGTTCCGTTCAGTCAAGGCCGCACCGACATGCGTATTGGCGTGGGCACGCTCCCCTCCAGCGAATTGGTTCTTGCTTGGCCTACGGACAATCGCGATTTCGAGCAGTTCCTCTTCCAGCACGCGGATGTGTACTTCGGACGGCTACCACAGGTGGGACCGCCTTCTGGCGAGCCTCGACTACGACCGCGGCAGCCAGAAGAAATCGCCACGTTCCCCATCCATCCGAACGAGGCCCAGGACTTAGCGCGCATCCGTGGGTATGGGATCGAATCGGCCGGGAAGCGTTATCGCATTTTCCGGGGCGATACGCACCGTCACACTGAGTTCTCACACGACGGCAACAACGATGGCAGCTTGATTGACGCTTACCGGTACGCGTTGGACGCAGCACAGCTGGACTTCTTGATGGTGAGCGATCACAACAACCTTGGGGGACCTGATGTCGATTACGTCAACTGGGTCCTCCAGCAGATGGCTGACGTCTTCCGGGTGGATGGCCGCTTCCTGCCCCTGTTCGGTTATGAGCGTAGCGTCCCTTACCCCAATGGTCACCGCAACGTGGTCTTTGCGCGCCGTGGCAATCCTACCTTGCCCATTCCGCCCGAGGAGACAAAGGGAAAGACCGGCGCAGCAGCCCTTTACGCCTACCTGAAGAAATACGCTGGCATCGCCATCTCCCACACCTCGGCAACCAATATGGGCACGGACTGGCGAGATAACGATCCGGAAGTCGAACCCCTGGTGGAAATCTATCAGGGCGACAGAGTGTCGGCGGAGTACGAAGGAGCACCACGAGCTGCTTGGGGCAATAAGCCATGGACAGCGCCGGGCGGTTTCCGGCCAGCTGGGTACGTCTGGAACGCTTGGGCCAAAGGGTACAAGCTGGGCGTACAAGCCTCCTCGGATCACCTGTCCACGCACATCTCTTACGCATGCACCATTGCCGAGGAGTTCACCCGGGAGGGGCTGCTGGAAGCGATGAAACGGCGGCATTCCTATGCCGCCACCGACAACATCATCCTGGACTACCGGCTGAAAACGCCCGAAGGCCGGGAGTATCTGCAAGGAGACGTTCTTACAGCGGGCCGGGGCTTCAAGCTCTGGATCCGAGTCATCGGCACTGCTCCTATCCGGCAGCTGGATATCATCAAGAACAATCGCTTTGTGCTCACCCAGCACCCGATGGTCCAGGAACTGACGCTCGAGTATGAGGACCGCGATCTGGCGCTAGGAGAGAGCTATTACTACGTGCGCATCCAACAAGCCGACGGTGAGATGGCCTGGAGTAGCCCTATTTGGGTGACGGTTCGATGAAGGTAACGCGCCGACAACTGGTTCAAGCTGGTCTGGCCACAAGCCTGGCGCCGGCAATCCGTGGGGGCACGTCGAGGCTCCCGAACATCGTCCTCTTGATGTCCGATGACCAGAGCCAGCCCCATCTGGGTTGTTACGGGGACCCAGTGGTCCGCACCCCCAACATCGATCGCCTGGCCGCTGAAGGCGTTCGATTCACGGGCTGTTTCGTAGCTTCGCCTCAGTGTAGTCCAAACCGGTCAGCCATTTTCACCGGGTGCACGCCACACACTACGGCAACCTCCCGGTTGCACACGCCGATGCCCCCTTGGGAATGGACCTTCCTGGAAGGCCTAAAAGACAAAGGGTATTTTGTGGGTGCTTTCCGAAAGGTTCACCAGGGTGAGCAGTTCAACAAGCGCTGGGATTTTTACGGCGATGCCGGCACGTCTTTCGAACGGTTCTTTCAGGCGTTGCCCAGAGGCCGGCCCTTCTTCTTGCAGTTCGGGTCTACCGACCCGCACCGCCCTTACCCCTCAGGCACTGCACAGTCGGTTCACGACCCGTCGCGGGTGCCCGTTCCCGCATTTCTCCCAGATACGCCTGAGGTCCGGCAGGACTTGGCCCGGTACTACGACGCCATCGCCCGGTTCGATACCGAATGCGGGGAGCTGATGGATTTGTTGCGTCGGTACGGCTTCGCCGAAAACACGATGGTCGTGGTGACCAGCGACAACGGCATGCCGTTCCCTCGCGCCAAGGGCACTTGTTACGATCCCGGGATCCGGGTGCCCCTCATCGTTTGGTGGCCGGAGCGCGTTAAAGGGGGCCGCGTAGTGGACGAGCTCATCTCACACGTCGACTTGCCGGCAACATGGTTGGACGTAGCAGGTGTGCGGCCGCCAGAAAAGATGCAGGGGCGAAGTTTCCTCGGCTTGCTGTTGGGTCGGGAGTACCATAAGCGCGACGCTGTTTTTGCGGAAAGGAACTGGCACGACAATTTCGACCCCATACGCTGTGTGCGTACCGAGCGTTGGAAACTGATTTTCAATGCCGCGCCCCACTTCCCCTACCGGCCGGCTTGGGATATCGAGGACTCCCCTAGCTGGGCGGCCTTGAAACGAGAGCAGCGGCGTGGGACACTGGCTCGGCACCACCTGCAGTTGTTCGAGCCGAGCCGGCCGATGCTGGAGCTCTACGATCTGAAGAACGATCCCAACGAGTTCCACAATCTGGCTACCGATCCTGCCCACGCGGATGTCCTTCATGAACTCATGCGCAAGCTGAGCGATTGGATGCATGATACGTACGACTTCTTGCCGCCTGCCTTCGCCCGACCGGGCGAACCCGCTGGACGCAACTGGCCCACCTCACTGTGAGGTCGTTCGGGTAGCGCATTCTTTATGGCATGCCCGGTGCCTTCCGCGCGGAATCAGAGCCGATTAGCGCGTTGCTCATCCCAGCGCTTCGGCACCGCTACGCCGCATCCTTGAGCATTCCCCGGAGGTTCTGGTTGAGGAACTGCTGTGGGATGTCGTCCACCTCAGAGAAATTCGTGGCCGATGACTACAGTGCGGCTTGCTTCCCCAAGGCTTTGCACAAGGGCGACGGAGGGATACAACACGTCTAGCTTGACCTCGGGGACCCAGTGGATGTAGGGCGTCCCATCATACTGCCTAGGTAAAGATACTTGGCCTCGGGCGGGCCGTGCTCGCAGACTCAGTCCGCGGTGGACTCTCGAGGATCTCAAGGATCGCTCGGGTCAAGCTCAGGTCCGTGTCGTGATTCGAATCTACGGCGCGGGGCTTGGCGTGCGCACCGATGGCAAGCCCGACTGTCCGGCACCCACTCACGTGATCGATGCCGTGCTGCGCGTCATCTTCGGTCACCAGAAGGAGACCATGTCGCCAGAAGCGGCTGTTAGAGATGAGTGCGGCGATGCGACCGAGCGTCCGATCGGTGTCAACCGCTGTGGCTTCAGGCCGGGGCTAGCCCGGGCGTATCCCTCCAGTGTGATTTGCAGGGAGGGGAGATGACGCTCAGGTTTTCCGTCACGCGTGTCTTTTTCCGGTGTGGTCAGCTCCTGAAGAAACGCTCCGGTCCGAATGTGCTCGGGGATGCTCATGCTGCTCACCGGAAATTTGGTGCGAAGCAACGACCGGAGTGGGAGAGAACGCCACCGCGGCTGCCACGCGCAGCCCAGGCTGCCGTCACATCGCATTGGATGCTGCGATCCCAGTCACAAATCCTTCGTACGCCCTGAGGTTGTGATGGGCTCTCTCTGTTCGTGCATCGCGGACGCGCTCGCGATTGGCGATACGGAACCCACCTGCTCGCTCTACAGTGATGACCGAAAGGAAGGGAACCACGCGGCGGGGATCGCCCCGGCGGCATTACGGGCCCCGTTGGTTTGTTGGAACACGGCCAGGATGTTCAGGCCACCATAAGGTACTTAGAGCGGTCAACCCTTTTAGCTAGCCGTCACAGCGTTGGCCTCAGTTCGGGGCATCTACTCAGGCAATCTGGGGACCAAGGCGTCAGTGCCTCGCCTAGTGGCCGAGTCGAAAACTCACGCAGCGTCGAAATGGCCACTAGCTACAGCCAGGAGTTTTTCGCCTCAACGCCATGGCCGCCGGGAAGCGCCCTGTTTCGAGTGCTTGCGCCTGGGCCGCTCCGTAAATCGAGAGCACCTACGGTGCATCTTGTCGGCGAGCTCCTGAGGGGATCGACCACCAATCCCTGCCCGCGCTGAGGGCGACCGAGCCCGTGGGCGTAGGGCGACTCGATCAGATGAAGCCCCTGGGGCACTTGATTCGGTACCCCAGGGGTGTAGGAGCCTTAGCGCTAGCTCTTACCAGAGCAAGGCCAGCGTCAAGTTCATCAACGGCTGACCACCCCAAGACGCAGTCCTCGGGTCCGACGTCACCTTCCCGAAGCTCTTGGGGTTTTTGAAATCCACGGTGGTGGTGGGTGGGTCGAAGTTGAACGTCTTGAACGGGTTGTTCATATCCCACCGCAGCTGGGCGCGCAGGCGCTCCTTAATGCGGAAGTTCTTCTGTGCCGAGACGGTGGTCCAGATGAGGGGCAGGCCAGTCACGATATTGCGGCCGGCATTGCCCGGAGTAAACGCCGGCGGGTATGCGAAGTAATTGATGTCGATGACGGGGTTAATGTTGTTGCTGTTGAAGCGATCGCCACCGAAGTCGCGCCAGTTCTTCCGGATCCTGGGCTTGCCCACGACGTTGGGTCGGCGTGCTCCTACCCAGGTGGGGAAGTAGTTGTAAGGACTGTTCGCGAAAGTGAAATTCAACGGTGTTCCACTTTCCATCGTTTGGATGCCCGCGATTTCCCATCCGCCAAAGATCCAGTCCACTATGCCACCTCGGTTCAACCAGCGCCGCCCTTGACCAAATGGCAGTTCATAGGTGGCGGTGAAGCTGAAGCGATGGTTGCGGTCCCAACCGGCGCGCGCTTTTTCCAGTCCGCGGTTTTGGATCGGGGCGACACCCGAGCCGCTGTTGTCACTGTCTTGACTGTCAATAGACTTCGAGAAGGTGTAAAAGGTGATGAACGTCAAGCCCGCAGAATAGCGCTTCTCGAGCTTGATCGTCCCGCCGTGGTAGGTCGAGTGACCCATGTTCGAGCGGTACAAAATGCTACCGAAGTGCGGGAAGGGACGGAAATCCTGAGGACGAGCAAAGGCTGCCTCGCGCAATGCTGGATCGTTGGCACCAAAATCGATGGGGAAGGTGTTGTACTCCCAGCGCTCGACGAGCCTGACACCAGCTGAACCCTGATAGCTGAGCTCCAGCAGGTAGTTCGCACTCAGCTGCAGCTGGATGCTGGTGTTCCAGTTCAGAACGTAAGGATTGCGGAGGTGTCCATCCATGAATTCTGCTGTGCGAGCGCTGTAGTTGGTCCCGTAGTAGGGAGCAGTGCCATCTGGCCGCAGTTTCAGCTGAAACCTGGGTGGGCCGTCGCTGAGGCGAAACACCGGTCGAGGATCCCCAGGAGGCTGCTGGAAGTTCACCAGCGTGTAGTATTCCTCGATGTGGCTCCATTCGCTCGGATACTTGATGTCCACCGTATTGACCGCGAAGCCGCCCCGCAAGACCCAACGCGGGTGGAATCTCCAGGCCATGCCAAAGCGCGGTTGGAAGTTGTTGTTGTCCCGCTTGAACAAAGGCTTGCGCGGGTGAACGAACCCACCCTTGCGCCCTGTGACGTCGTCGATAGCATTGGGATCAAAGTTCGTCAGCTGCCTCCACTTCGTGGTGAACGGCGTCTCATTGGAGTACCGGATACCAATGTTGAACGTCAGATTGGGGGTCGCCTTCCAATCGTCCTGGAAGTACACGCTGTGAATGGCCGAGCGCGGTAGCCAGGCCGCCAGGTAAGAATCGAACGTGGCTTGCCGCACCGCGCCCAACAGGAACCCCGCAAAGGTGTTGCCAGTGTTCGGCACAGGCTGGCCGTTGGGTTGTAAGCCAGCTGTCATGTTGTCGAAGCGAAAATCACCGCTGGGCCGGTTGATTTGGGAGAAATTCATTCGGAAGCGTAGCAGCTCGTAGCCGGTTTTGAAAGCATGCCGGCCTCGGACGAAGGAGAAGTCTTCGCGGAACGACCAAGTGTCACCGGCACGGGTGTTCGGGCCACTGACCGTTAGCCCATAGATGGATTCGGGACTGAACGCGCTGCCACGGCCGAACGCCGGCATCAAGTCCGGTGCGACGTTGGGAATGCCCAACTGTTGGGGCCAGTTCTTGCCGTAGGAAGGCACCATCTTGCGCCGCAGACGGCGGAAGTATCCCAGCCGAATGTCATTGACCACCGTGGGGCTGATCACCCAGGTGTTCCCCACTGACCCGTTCCACATGCGTTCCGGCGTCTCGTTGCCTTGCTCGCCGTCGAAATCCCGAATGCGGATGTTGCTCGGGCGGCCCTTGCCGCTTCGGTAATTGTACGTGTAGCTCCCATAGACTTTCACGTACGGGTTGAACTGATGATCGATCCGTCCGCTCCAGTCTTCGAAGAACACCCGCGCGTGCTCATCGTAGATCAGATTGTCGACAGGGCCGCGGGAATCGAATTGCCCGGGCTGGTTCTCCGGTACCCAGGGATCGATTTCGATAATTTTGCGGGCCACAGGGTCGAAGCGACTCTTCGGGATGATGTTGCCCGGGATCGGATCTCGCGTCCAAGTCCCATTCGGTAGCTGCCGCGTACTCCAGGGGTCATACAAAGGCCGGCCCAGCCCGTTAAAAGTGAAGTCGCCGTTTTTCATCGCCGCCGTAGGGGTGGTCCCAATGAACTGGTTGGTCTTTTTCTCGATGAGCTTCTGATAGGCCACAAGCCAGAACGTCTTGTTACGGCCGTCGTACAGCTTGGGCAGCCAAACCGGACCGCTCAGGTTGAAGTCTGGCTGCAAGAAGAACACCATTTGTTCGGTGCACCCTTGGACTGGATCGTTTTGGGAAGTCCGGCACTTGTCAAAAAAGCGTCGGTGCTGCATGCTCCGCGAGCGCCCGAAAATGGAGGCTAGGCCGTGGAATTGGTTCGTGCCGGACTTTTTCACGACGCTGATCACACCGCCAGCCGAGTGCCCGTATTCGGCAGGTAACGTGGTGGTGAGCACCTTGACCTCGGCTACGGCGTTCATGATGGGATTGATGTTCTGTGTCCCGGCCCCCTGATCCTGTGCATTGACCCCGTCTTCGTAAAACGCTATGGCACTACTGCGCTGTCCAGCGATGTGATAAGCGCCGAGTGATCCACCCCAGGCGTAGCCCGACTGCTGCATACCGGGCACCAGTTGCAGTACCGAGGGAAGCCACCGCTGGTAGATCGGCAGGTCGTAAATCACCTCGCCTTGAACGGTCGTTCCTGTAGCAGAGGTCTCCGTTTCCAGTAACTGAGGCCGGCCGCTCACTTCGATGGACTCGGCAACTGCGCCGATCTCCAGCGTCACGTCGATCGCCAACACATCCCCTTGCCGAAGATCTACGTTGTCGCGGACGAACCGCTTGAAGCCCTCAGCCTCGAAGCTGATCCGGTAGCGGCCCGGGTTAAGCGAGGCTACGCGGTAGATCCCCTCTGCGTTCGTTTGCGCGGTGTAACGAAAGTTGGTCTCCAGATGCACGACCTCCACCGAGACCCCAGGAACAACAGCCCCCGAGGGGTCGGTGACCCGGCCCGTGATGGTCGCGGTCCCAAATTGGGCCAGCAAAGGAAAACTGGCTAGAACGGCGATACCCAAAGCGGCTATTAGCGAGAGATTCACCGGGAGTCTCCGCTCCATGGTTCCCCCTTTCCGGCCTGTATTCTATGCCGCGTGCGTGCCGCAATCAAGACAAATCGCAAAAACTCTTTGCGGAAGTCTGTTCGGATTTCGGGTTGGGTGGCGAAATCACCTGTAAATGGCGCGCTGGGCGTAGTAAGGGGCGCCCTAAGGGATAATGGGAAAGTTACACGGCCTCGCAGTTCGAGCCGCTTGCACCGGTGAAGGTTCCGATGAATCGTGGAACGCAGCACTCGATATGGATTCTCCTCTCCGCCTTGTGTGCATGGTTGGTTCCCTGTTACGCGCAAAAGTGGGAGCTGGCCCCGATCCGTACCTACTGGCGAGTTAGCCCCAAGCCCTTGGGTTCCATCAACGAAACCAAGGCCACCCGAGAAGACGACGATACGCTGCTGCGGGGCGGGGCGGCCTGGGGAGCGCGCTTGACCTGGAACACCCCCGGCTATTACGGCCACGAGTTCGGCTTTGTCCGGGCCTATGGCAACTTGCGGAGCCGGATCGTCGTGAACGAAGTCAAGCAAACGTTCGAAAGCCGGATTTTCGTGGATACGTTTTTCTACAACTTCCTGATCTACTTCATGCCCCGTGACGAGCGCTGGCGACCGTACATGACTGGGGGCTTGCAAGCGCACCGCTACGGTGACCCGGGCTGGGAGGAATGGGATCGTGGCAGTTCCCGCAAATGGGGTGTCAACTACGGCGCAGGTATCAAGCTGATGCCGGCCAAGCACTTTCTCATCCGCCTCGACGTGCGCGATTACATCGCCGGAGGCCCTTACGACCTGCAGTTCAAAGAGGAGACCAAGTTCGGAACCATCTTGCGCAATCAGGAATTCAGCGTGGGCATCGCCTTCGGCTTCTGATCTCTAGCGCCCATGGTGGACCTGCCGGCATCCACCGGTTGAAACTGCGGATAGTGGGTCGTGAGGATTTGGTAGACGGTTTGCGCGAACTCCATCGCCAGCTCAGTCGCCCGAGCTTCTCCTATTCCATCAGCCGGCACGACTACCCGCACCAGTGCGGTGTCGGAGCGGCGCAGTCGCAACGAATCCCACACTAGGTACGCCCGGGCCCAATATTCGCTCGCCACCGCTCGCGCATGTGACTGGTACCAGTACACGACCACACCTCGGTGATCTGCATTCTCCACAACGTACCGGTTCACTTCGAGTCCCAAGGCCCCGGAAGGAGTGGTCAGCTTAAGGCGCCCCGATTCCACAGGAGCCCAACCACTGCCTGGTAGGCAATTTTTCGGTGAGTGAGGTACAACTCCTGTGCGCTGCGTCGGGAAATAGGCGATGAACAGGCTCACATATGGCTCACCCGGCGCCTTGTAAACACGATTTAACAAGTCCCCCGCCTTTAACACCTCGCGAATCCGATCCTCGACGACCCCTTCTTGGACCAGGCGCCACCGTCCGATCTCACGGGGAAACTCCGCGAGGGGACGCGCTGGCGGAGATTGCTCCGGTCGGGAAAGCAACGACAAGCCAACGGCCTGAGCCACTAAAATGCCGCAAACCAGAACCACGTCACGTCTTAGCTGCGCTCTGTGGATCCCCACACTGGCAAGTTAAGCAGCCCAGGCAGGGGGCTCGCAAGTGGAACCGGTCGGCTGTTCGCTCTGCTCTAAAGCGGAGGGGGCAGCCAGCAGCCGCCTAATCATGTGCAAGGCCCGAGGGTATCCAAGGGGATAAGTGACGTAGTGCCTTCGTATTTCTGGGTGACTGGGCACCGGCCTGTGCCCGCCGGCGCTGAGAGCAGGCCCGGCGCAATTCCATATCTTCGGATCGACTGCCCGGCGCCCGATAATGATGTTGAATCCCGTGGACCTGGTGGTTCGAAGCCTGGAACCCGCGCTAGAGGCAGAGTGGAACGCTTACGTCTACGAGCATCCGTTGGGCAGTCCGTTCCATTTGACCCACTGGCGGGACGTCGTCGCCGAGGTCTTCCATTATCAGCCTCTGTACTTGCTGGCCTTGGAACAGGGTAGGGTGGCTGGCCTACTGCCGCTGTTCCTGGTCCAGAACCTCCTCATGGGGCGCGTTCTACTGTCTACGCCTTTCGCCGTTTACGGCGGCGTGCTGGCCTCTCATGAGGAAGCGAAAAGAGCGTTAGTCGGGCGGGCATGCGAGCTGGCCGAGCAGCTCCGTACCCAGTACCTGGAGCTACGGAACGCCTCCGACGATCAACTCAATGGATTCCATCTGGTCCGGCGCTACGCGACTTTTCAAAGTGAGCTCCCAAGCGACGAATCGGCAATCCTACAGAGCATTCCCCGCAAGACCCGGTACATGATCCGCAAGGCCTTGCGTCATCCTTACGAGACTCGAGTTACGGCATCTCTCGACGGTTTTTTCGATCTCTACAGCCGCAACCTGCGCCGCCTTGGTACACCCTGCTTCCCGCGCCGTTACTTCGAAATCCTCCAACAGCGCTTTGGCCCTGCTTTGGAGATCCGCGAGGTGCTGCTGCAGGGACGCCTGGTCGCGGTGGTCATGAGCTTTTACTTCCGCGATCGGGTCCTTCCTTACTACGGAGCCTCTGATCCGGCCTACTGGGAGTACGCCCCTAACGACTACATGTACTTTGACCTGATGCGCGCCGCCGCGGCACGCGGCATCCGAATCTTTGACTTTGGGCGGAGCAAACTCGGCACGGGCTCTTTCGCCTTTAAAGCCCATTGGGGTATGGAGTGCAAGGAACTGCCATACGAGGTTCGCTTGGTGCGCAGGAAGACGCTGCCCAACTATACGCCGTTGAATCCACGCTAC
>Ga0105160_1000444_pt1 | contig 19316 bp, 16 predicted proteins | sample GXS110809BmetaG_FD_89591 | JGI IMG/M metagenome (GOLD analysis project Ga0105160, IMG submission 89591) | Hot spring microbial communities from Gongxiaoshe hot spring, China to study Microbial Dark Matter (Phase II) - GXS 110809B | ecosystem: Environmental > Aquatic > Thermal springs > Hot...
CTTTACTAAAAACAAAGAACTGAGATATTTTGAAGTAGTTAATTCAAAGAAAATTCCTCGAAAAGGTAATGAGGTGTTTCATAATGATGTTAGTATTGGCTATGTAACGAGTGGAACTTTTTCTCCTGTATTAAATAAACCTATTGGAATGCTATATATTACGAGGCCTGTTGATTTTGTAAGGGTTGGAGAAATAGAATTATCTTTGTCTACAAAGCCTTTGTTGAAAACTAATTATTATAAGAGGTTAAAGTAGTATGGATGAAATAAAGGCTATAGAGGAAAAGATAAAAACTGATATAAATTCAGTGGACCCTTCGTTGATATATAAAGTTGCAAATTATTATTTTACTAATCACAATTTGGATGAGGCTTTAAAGTATTATAATTTGTTGCTTAAGGTTGATCCTAATCATAAGATGGGTTTGTTTGAATTGGGAAGTATTTATTCGAATATTGGTAATTTAAATGAGGCTATAAATTTGTGGCAGAAAGTTATTTCTCTTGATCCTCATTTTACAAGGGCTCATTTTAACTTGGCTCTTGCTTATTCCAAGCTAAAGAGGTATTCAGATGCCCTTTCTGAATTTCATATAACTCTTTCTTTAGTTAGGCAAAGTGGAGACCCTGTTGGGTTAGAGAAAAGAATATTACAGGAGATAAAGAGAATTCAAGAATTACAGGCTAATATTGGTACTTCTGATTCTGTTCAGGATATAGAGACACAAAGACAATATGCTTTGATTTTGATGAAGAAAGGCGATTTAGATGGTGCTATACAGGCTTTTAAGGAAATTATTAAAATAGATAGCGATGATGTGGTTAGTTTACTTAATCTTGGAATTATATATTATAAGAAGAAGCAATATGAGGAGGCATTGGATTATTTAAGTAGAGTAATTGAAATAAAACCTGATGATTCTGATGCTTATTTTCATATCGCAAGTATTTATGAGGAAATGGGAGATTTAAAAATTGCTATTGATTATTATAAAAAGGCTATTTCTTATAATCCTAATAACTATTTTTGGTATTATAGGATAGGCAGAATATTATATACATTGGGGGCTTATGATGAAGCTATTAAGTATTATAAAAAAGCAGTTGAATTAAATCCTTTGGATAATTATTCTCATAATAATTTAGGGATGGCTTATTTGGAGGCGGGTAATGTTACTGAGGCTATAAAACATTTTTTAAAGGCTATTTATCTGGACCCTAATGATTCGTATAGTTACTATAATTTGGCGAAAGCTTATGTTAAATTGGGGCAATTGAACAAGGCTTACAAGAGTATTCAGAAGGCTATAGAGCTTGAACAAAAACCAGTTTATTATTTAGAGGCTGCCAGGATTTTATACAAATTAAGAAATTATCGAGAATCTTTAGTTTTTGCGGTTAAGGCTACTGAAATGGATCCTAATCTCTACGATGCTTATATCCTCATTTCCAAACTCTATGCTGTTGCAAAGAAATATGATGAAGGTATTGCTATACTTGAAAAGTTTGCTAATTTCCAAAGGATAAATTTGGTTTTGGAATTAGCTCAAATGTATTATATTAAAGGTGAAGTAGATAAAGCTATTGCTACTCTAAAGAGTATATTATCTAATGCTAATGAAAAAGATGAAGATATAGTTTGGGAAGCTACGAGAAGATTGATAAGAATATACTTAAGTACGGGTAGTTATAATGAGGCTTATGATTTTTGTAAAAATTTATTATCCAGAAAATTTTTAGATAAAGAAGATTACTTTTTGTTAATATCTGTATTTTTGAAGATAAAGAAATATCCTGAATTGTATAATATTTTATCGCATATTGATTTAGATAGCGAAGATGGTGATATAATTTTTTACTATGCTTATTGTGCTATAAAGATTGGGTTGTTTGATGTAGCGAAGAAGTATTTAGAAAAGCTTTACAGTTCTTATTCTACTAAACTCCATATTGCTTACTATTATTTTTATTCCCTCTTGAAAAATGGGGATTATACTTTAGCGAGGGAGATATTTTCTAAAATAGAGCAGCAAGTTTTTTCTGATCCTTTGTCTTTCGATAATTTGTTCGAAAATTATATAGAATTATTATTTGTTTTTAATGAATACGATTTGTTGTTTGAGAAATCGCTTTATTTTTTGAATTCTCAAAATGTTGAGTTTTCTCAAAAGCAAAGAATATTATTTTATTTGTTTAAAAGTTTATATAATCAGAAGAAAATAGAAAAAATAATAGAATTTGAAAATTTTGTTGATTACTTTGATGAAAAGGTTAAATATATTTTTCTTCTTTCTTTACTAATAAAGAAAGATTACAGTAGGTTAAATCAATTTATTTCTAATTTTCTTCATGACTTTGAGAAAGAAGAAGTTGATGAGAATTATCTTTTTATTTTTATTATTTCTCTTTTAAAGCTTGGTTTTTTTGAGGAAGCAAAGAAATTAGCTAAGAAAATTGAAGGTAAAAATAAGATAATTGATTTAAAGTTAAAAATGTTTATCGATGTTTATGAAAATAACTTAAATAATGCTGTTGATTTGATAAAAGAAAATCTTGAGGTTTTGTATAATTTTTATGTTATTCTTGGAATTATCTTTGATTTTGTTAATCGGGAAGATATAAATAAAATATGGAATAATCTTCCTGATTTCTTGAAAGACATATGGGAAGTTTATTCGTTTAATTATTTAAAGATCAATGATGAAAATTTGAACAAATTTTGGAAGTTGGTTGAAAAGATTGAAAAGTATGTTAGTCAGTTTGAGTTTGTTGAAGATTTATATTTGTTACCTGATAATATAGTAGTTTATTATCTATATAATCCTGCTCTTTTATTTTTGTACAAACTTACTAGTTTTGTTGATAACTATATGTTGTTTGAAGAATGGAATAGAATTAATGTTTTCAGGGAAGTAAGTTTGAAAGAAAGAAAAAAAATATATGAAAAACTTAGTTTCATATTTGAGAAAGTTATTGGAATACATGGAAATTATTACATAACTTATCTGTATGCAAAGTATGCTCTTATTACTGGAGATTTAGATAAAGCTATTAGCTTCCTATTTGAGTCTCTTAATTATGATAAATACTTTTATTCTGCAAGGTTTCTTTTAAGTTCTATTTATTATTTAAGAGAAATGTATGACTTAGCGATTGAGCAATTAATAGATATATATCACAACGATAATGAAATTTTAAGATTTTTATTAGGTAAAAATTATATAGCTACTAAATCTTTTAAGCTTGCTGAAGAAGAGTTTAATTATCTTTATAAGAGATATCCGAATAATTACATGTATTTATATTACAAGGTTTTGGCAAATGTATATATGATGAACCTTAAGGCTGTTGAAGAATTAGAGAATTTGTTTAAGGAAGTCAGTAAGGTAAAAAGTAGCAAAGAATTTTTGGAGATTGCTTTATATTTGGCCTACATATATATACTTACAAAAAAATACAAGGAAGCTGAGCAAATTCTTTTAGATTTATTAAATACATTTAATAATAATGAACTTATTTATAAATATCTTGCTATAATATATATTTCGACGAATCAAATACCGAAGGTTTTAAATGTTTATAACATGGGTATAAAGAATATACCTGATAGTTCAGATCTTTATTCACAGAGAGGAGTCTTGTATTATAAGGCTAATAAATTAGATTTAGCAGAGAAGGATTTTTTAAGGGCTTATGAACTTAATAGAATAGATTTTGTTGCGGTAAGTCATTTGGGATTAATCTGTTTAAAGAAGGATGATTATGTGTCTGCTTTGAATTATTTTAAGGAAGCCATTTCGATTAAACCTTTAGCTTATGATGTTTATACAAATATAGGTAATGTCTATGAAAAGATGGGTAAAATAATAGAGGCAAAGGAGTATTTTGAAATGGCTTATGAACATAATCCATCTAATATACAAAACATAAAAAAATTGATAGAGATTTTGAAAAAGTTATCTGATACTTTAAAATTGCAAATGATAAAAGAGGAAATAGAGAAAAATCCTTCTTTTGACCCCCAAATTAAATCTGAACTTATTTCCTTAATAGGAGGATAGAAAAATATGGAAATGACTATTAGCAAATTGTTTAGAGCAAAAAAAACTTACTTTTATTTAATTGAAGATTTTAAATCTATTAAAGATCTATATAGTATGTTAAATACTTTAATGAAGGCTCTTAATTTTGAAAGTTATGTATTTTCAGGATTAGAAGGTATAAAAGAGGCTCTGGGATATTTACCTATCTTATTAAATGTCCTATTTTTTTTATCTAAAGATGGAAATGATCTCTTTATAATTGATTATATAAATATTAATGATAAAATGGTTCTAATCCTTTATCATTATTCCAAAAATGATCAAAATGATATTGATTCTAAAATATCTATTATATTTGCTGAGATAGCAAAAAATTACAATATAACGTATAAATTAATTAATTTTTTTGAATATGGAGATAATAAATTAAGTAAATTTTTACTAAAAAATTTAAATCTAGAATTTTTAAAAACATTAAGAGAATACAGTTTTGATCGATCTAAGATTGACCTTGACAAATATTTTATCGATCCTTCTGTTTTTAAAGTTTCTCAATATGTTTTAAATGGTAGACAATCAGAATTAGGTATTGATGATATAAGATATATGAAAACTTTGGAAAAAAACAATTTCTTAAAAATTTTTATCATCTTTCGTTGTTCTTCTAATAATACTTCTATTTTTCAGATGAATAATTTAGATAATCTTGAAATTTTGTTAGAAAGCTTTAGGTGTCCTATTTGTTCTAAGAAATTGGCTGAGGAAAGTAAAGAAATAAATTTAACAATATCTCCTTTCTATGAGATATATTTCAAAAATTATATTTGGTTGAGAAATGTTGTTTTTGATAATTTACTGTCATTTAATGTTAGGATTTATGAATATGATAATAATGTGTATTTGTTACAATTTTTTGATTTACCTATTCTTTTTGTGTTTTGTAATTACGAAAATTTGTTCAGTGCTTTTTCTTATTATAAAGATATGGAAATACTTAATTTGCCCCATGCTTTCTTTTGGGTTATAAATTATAACGATGACCCTATTAATTATTCTATGCTTGATAAATTTTCAGGAAAGATATCTGTTATAAATATTAATAAGGATAGCTTAGTTAAAGAAAAATTTGAGAGTATTATTGAACAATTAAAAGAAAAAATAAAATATTTATATAGCATGAAACAGTTGGAAAATATTACTCTCTTTATTAATTATTCTCAAATGTTTGAACATGATTTTCAATTTGAAGAAAAGGAAAGAATAGAAGTTTCACAAGAAATAGAAAAAGCAGAAACAAAAGAGGAAATAGTAGAATTCTTTGAAGAAAAAGTTGGTGATAAGATAGAGGATAAAAAAGAAATGAATATGCAACAAGATGTAAAGGAATTAAAATCCGAATTAGTTGATTTGATAGAAATGAAAAAGGAAGATCAAGAAATGAAAACCGAAGAATTAATATTAGAGGAACCATATGAGTTGGGAAACGGACCAATAATGGAAGAAAAGGTAAAGCCATTAGAAATAATAGATATTGAAAATAAAAAGGAAAGTAATGTTATACAAAGGGAGGAATCCTCTTCTATTGAGTATTTTGAAGAATTATTACCTCAACAAATGCAAGATTTGACTCAAGATAAACTTCAACAAGATGAATCTATTGAAATGGTAGAGGAAACTAAAAATACAGAGATTCAAAATATAATTGAGGAAATAGATAATATTCTGGATAATACTTTTGAAAATGAAAGTCAAAATATTGCTGTTTCTGATATCCATAATAAGAGTAAAGTGGCTTTGGAGGAAACCGGGGTTATATCTCTTGATGAGTTATTAAAACAAGTAAAAACTGATTTTAAAAATACACTAGAAAAAGATCTTGCTTTCAAAGATTTTACATCTGTATTTTATCATCTGTTGGCTGGGATGAGTAAAGAAAAATTGGCTTTCTTACCAAAGAATATAGCTTTCTTTAACCAAAAAATGGCTTCTGAATTTATTGAGTACTATGTTTTAATCTATAGCCCAAGAGGCGTTAATATGGAACCAAAGAATGAAATGTTGTTTATGACTGTTTATCAACCTATATTAAATTCTATTTATTTAATGAAAGATTATTATCTTGATGATAGAGAAGTTTATAACTTTTTCATTAATCGTGATTCTTTATTTTTTAATTTACTTTTTAATGCTGCTCCAAATATTATTTGCTCTTCTTTTGTCATAAAGTCAATGATTAATGGTGAAGTAATATCAAGTTATCCTGCTGAATTAAGAGAATTTAAGATAGATATTATTCGTCGAATAGAGGAAAATCTGAATAATTTGAAACTTAGTAATGCTATTGAAAATTTTGGTATTTTTGATCTTGATTTTGAGCCATTGATAGAAAGTGATATAAAACCTTCTGTCGTATCTAAAACTTTTGATTATTATCAATTATTTGCTAATTATCAGCCGTATGTTTGGGGATTTGGTAAAAAAGATGAGGGATTATTCATTGCTTTTAGATATAGGAATGCTTTAATTTTAGTAAATAAAAAAGATTTCTCTTATAATGATTTAATTAGTTTATATAATGGATTGTATCTATTAGAAATACTGTGAAGGTGGTGAAAGAAATGGGAATAAATAATTTTGAAGGAACGGTGGCTTACTTTGTCATATCCAGGTTAGCAGGAGGTGAAATATTAGAAAATTATACAAAAGATGAAACTTCTTTGCAACCTTTGCTGGAATATTCACTAAGTTACCTTGAAAATTTTGAAACATTAAAAAATGATGCTGCTAATTGGGAACAAAATATTTCTCAACATTCGAATTCCATTAAAGTAGGAAAGTTGAATCAAGTTAGTTTTTTTTATCAAAATCTAAAAGTTTTCTTTGTTGAAATAAAAGAGGATGATATATTTGTTGTTGGATTTTTCAATAATAATTATCCTGATGGTATTATTAAACTTTTTTGGAAAGAATACATAGATTATGTCAGACAAAATTATAGTTTCTAACATGGATATAAAAAGTGTCAGAGAATTGCTAATAAAGGCTACGGGTGGTAAGTTTAGGCTTAGCGATAAAGAATCTTTTGAAAAAAACGTAGAAAAAGTAAAGTTAAGTGCATCAGATTTCTATGTATTTGAAATTAATGAAGACAAAGATATATTTAATATCAGACACAAGTTACAAGAGTTAATAAAAAAAAGTTTTCAAATTGAAGAAAAAAAGCTTTATAATATTTTACTTGTATTTACTGAATTAGCTACTAACATTATAAAACATGCTATTAAAGGAGTGGTCGAGGTTTATATTTCTAAAGAAGGCATATATATACTTTTTAGGGACCAGGGAGAGGGAATTGATATAGAGAAAATACCTTACATAGCTCTTTCTAATTATTCAAGTATGGAAGATTCTTTAGGATTTGGTTTTACTATTTGTATTAATATGTGTGATTCTATTGATATGGAAACAAGTAAGGAAGGAACTAATATATTGGTGTACATAAGGATATGATATATGTTGATGAAAAAAAGTTAAAACAAATAGATATTTCTAAATTACCAGGTCATATTGCTTTTATAATGGATGGAAATAGGAGGTGGGCTAAAATAAATAATTTACCTGCTTTTGTTGGGCATAAAAAAGGGTTTTCCAATTTTAAAAATATAATTTTCTTTTGTAAAGGTATTGGAATAAAGGAATTATCATTTTTTGCGTTTTCTAAAGAAAACTGGCAGAGAAGTTCAGAAGAAGTTAATTTTCTTTTTGATTTGATGGTTTTTTATACTTACAGAGAAATTTCAAGAATAATAGAGGAAGGTATTAGAATAAGGATAATCGGGGATAAAGAAAGTTTGCCACACAAAGTAAGAGAAGCTTTTGAAAAGATAGAAAAAGAAAGTGAAGGATGCAAAAATATGATTGTCAATGTTATGATAAATTACTCGGGCCAATATGATGTTTTACAAGCTGTAAAAAAAATTGTTGAAAAAGGTTATAAATCTAATGAAATCAGTATTGATTTAATTCAATCATTTTTGTTAATAAATTCGCCGGATTTGTTAATAAGGACAGGTGGAGAAATCAGGATAAGTAATTTTATGCTTTTTCAAATTGCTTATACTGAGCTTTATTTTTCTGAAAAAATGTGGCCAGATTTTGAAATTGATGACCTTATTGAATCTATCATAGAATACCAAAAAAGAGAGAGAAGATGGGGAAAATAGTAGTTTTACATTTCTCAGATTGCTTCTATCCAAGAATTAATGGAGTAACTGTAGCAATAGAGTCTATATCTTTTGCTTTGAAAAATAAAGATATTGATAGTATTATTTTAGCTCCATCTTATGAAGATGTTGAAACTATAAAAATTGAAGAATTACAAGGGATGGATATTATTAGAATTCCCTCTAAAAGATTTATATTTAACCCTGAGGATAGATTTATGTCACCATTCTTAGTTGATGAAATTTATAATGAAATTAGTAACAAAATCAGTAATTATTCAACTGTGGTTTTTCTTTTCCATAATATTATGAACAGTTTTGTTATTGGTTACTTTTTGTATAAAAAACTAAAGAACTCAATCAATTTAAAGAAATCAACTAATTCTAAGATTATAAAAATTGGATATTACCATACTTTTTGGGAATATTATCTCCATTATATTCCTCTTCCTAAATTTTTGCTTCTTAAAACTCTTGATTTGGTAGAAGGTATATTTTTTAGTAAAATGGATTATATATTTGTTGCTAATGAGTATGTTGGTATTAAAATAAGTGAGAGGTACGGTTTGAATGGTAAGGTCTTGATTAATCCTTTACCTTTGAATAAAATATTTTTTGATGATTGTGATGTTTCTCAAAATTTAGATCATTATCTATGTAAAAAATACTTATTGTATGTTGGTAGGTTAGGTAAAGAAAAAAATTTATATTTCCTATTGGATGTTTTTTATGAGATTTCAAAAAAAGATGATAGTATTTTGTTATATATTATTGGTGATGGACCTGAAAAAAAGAATTTGGTGTATTATTCTGAAAAGTTAGGTATAAAGGAAAGAGTTGTTTTTTGGGGATATCTGAACCAAGAAGAAATAAAAAAATTTTATAAATTTTCCACAGGAGTTATTTTTACATCAAAAACTGAAACATTAGGATTGGTTGTTTTGGAGGCAATGGCTTGCCAATCGGTTATATTTACCATCAATACCCCTCCCTTTAATTACTATATTAAGAGCGGGTACAACGGATTTTTAATCGAAGAAGATAAAGAACGTTTTGCTAACAAAATTTTGGATGTTATACATGATCAAAATTTAATTAAAAGAGTAAAAGAAAATGTTTCTTCATATTTACAAACTTTTCATCCAGATAATTTTGTGAACAAAATGATTAGTTTGATAGGTGGATTATGATTAAAATTGGGATAGATATAATGGGTGGAGATTATGCACCTTATTCTACTTTAGAAGGTGTATTGTACTCTTTGATGGAAAATAAGGATTTATATGTTGTTGCTACTTATCATAAAGATGTTGATTTAAACGATTTGATGAAAAAAATATTTGTATCTTCTCCAAAGAGAAGTAAAATAAGAGGATTTATAAAAAACAATTTATGGAAGAGTAGGTTAAATTTTATTCCTTGTAGTAGTTATGTTTCCATGAAAGATAAGCCTTCCAATTTTTTCAAAGATAAGGATAATACCCTCAATAAGATATTTGAATTATTGAAGATGAAGGAAGTGGACGGTGTTGTTTATGCTGGTAATACAGGAGCTTTTTTAGAGGGTTCTGTTTTAATCGTGGGTAGGATTGATAATGTTAAACGTCCTGCTTTACTGACAATACTTCCTTTTTCTAATCCACCTATATTTTTGCTTGATAGCGGAGCTAATGCTGAATGTAAACCTGAATATATCCTCCAATTTGCTATCATGGCTTCTACTTACTATAAAATAATCGTTTCTAAAACTCCCACTGTGGGAATATTGAATATAGGTAATGAAGAAATAAAAGGAAATACTTTAACGAAAGAAGCAAATATTCTACTTAAGAATTACATAGAAAGGAATGGAAATTTATTCAATTATATTGGTTTTGTTGAGCCCTATGATGTAGTTAATTCTAAGGTTAATATAGTTTTAGCTGATGGGTTTAGTGGTAATATTATGTTAAAATCATTTGAATCTCTTTCTGAATATATGATGGATGTTCTTAAAAAAGAATTTTCTAAAGGATTAATTAATAAGGCATTGGGGTTGGTTTTAAGGTCAAATTTTAGAAGGTTAAAAAATTTCTTTGATTATTCTGAGTATGGTGGTGCAATTATGTTAGGCTTGAAGGGAATATGTATAAAAACACATGGGAGAGCAAATTACAAAGCAATTAAAAATGCTATTAATTTTACCTATAAGCTGGCTAAAAATAACATAATTGAAAGAATTCATGAACAAATAAAATCGGGAGAGGTATGGATTACTTAAAATACAATCTTAAAAAAGGATACAGAAAAATTTATAGTTTGTATGAACTAAACAACCATCTAATGACTTTAGGATTGGATATATACTGGAGGAAAAAAGTAACAGATATTATAAACAAACATTTAATAGAAACAAATTATTATGATAATATCAAAAAGTTTGTATATTGTGATTTTTGTATTGGAACAGGAGAATTCTTTGAGGAGATGGTAAAAAGAGTAAAGAAAAATATTGACAAACTTGAGAAAAAATTATTTGTTGGTCTTGATTTTAGTTTTGATATGATTAGCTTAGCGAAGCTGAAAAAAGTATATAAAGAAGAAAATGTGTTTTTCATATTAGCAGATGTAGGATTACTTCCTTTTAGGGATGAGTCTGTTGATATTGTTAGTATATCCCTGGGGATAAGAAATCTTAGAAATTCAAACGATGGTAAAAAAGACGAGCAAATATTTATTAAAAGATTTAAAGAAATATATAGAGTTATTAGGTTGGGAGGTTATTTTTGTGGGTTAGAAACAAGTAGACCTCCTAATAGAATTATACGTAGGATATCCGACTTTTTTACTATGTACATTTCTACAAACATAGCAAAGATAGTGTCTGGTGATTTCGAAACTTATACTTATTTAGCTAAAAGTATGCTTGATTTTTACGATGCTGACAATTTTAAGAATTTTTTATTGAATATAGGTTTTGAAAAAGTTAATTATTATCTTTTTACTTTTGGAGTTGTCGCTTTACATTTAGCACAAAAATGAAAAGGTTTGATCAAAATACACAGGAAATATTTGTTGTTGATTTAAATGATTTAATACATAATAAAGTTGAGTTTTTAACAGGTCAGTTTAATATATTTTTTGATAAAGAAGAAGTAATAGGTTTATACTGTTATGATAATTTTGTTGTTAACTGTATTTATACAATTAGAAGAGTTGCTAATAGCTTTTTAGTTAATTTAAATATTAGGGTGTCATTACCTGTTTTTTGTGATCTTTGTCTTAACAAATTTGAGTATGATTTTAATTTAAGCGTAGAGGAAATATTTACGACATCCTTTGAGTATACTGGCAAATCGGAAGATTTATATTATTTCATTTTTGATGGTAGGCATATAGATGTTGGAAGAGTTTGTGTAGAGAATTTTATATCAAATTTACCTTCTAAAATAGTAGATAATTGTAAAAGGAAATAAAATTATTTTTATTTATTTTTATTTATTTTTAAATAGATTCTATAGTATAATATTCCTATCATTTCTCTAATTGCTAAATTTGTGATAGAAAAATATGTAAAAGATGGGATCAAATCGTATACATTAAGATATAATTTATATCTGAAAGAACAAGGGACAAAAATTACATTATATTTTACAAATTTTTCATTAAAGATGTTATAGAATGTAATCTTTGCTCTTTTCATATGAAAAGCAGAAGTAACAACTAATATTTTGTCTTTTTCATTTATTATTTTCTTTAAGTTCAAGACGTTTTGATAAGTGTCGAGAGAGTCTATGTCTTCTCTTATTTTAGCTTTTTCAAATTTTTCTATTAATAATTTCATTTGTTTAGCAGTTTGATTATCTTTATTTATATCGCCTCCTAAAATTATGATTTCTGGTGTTTTATTATATGTTTCTTTTAGGCTTTTGTATATAATGATTGCAGTTATTATTCTTGACATACTGTCTTTTGATAATTCTTTGTTGTCATTTATTCCTCCTGCTAATACTATTATTTTATCTACATCTTTATACATTGTTATTGTTTTTTCTGGATTGGTAATTAGAGAATAGTATAAAAAATATTGATTTAAATAATCTTTTTCTAATGGATAAATTGCTACATTGCTACCTATTGGAGTAGAGAAAAAATAAGTGATAATAAATAAGAAAATTATGAACTTTCTTTTTTCTTTTGGAATGATAAAAAAAATGATAAAAAAAATAATAAAAACTACATTTATTAATCCTGATAATAATTTTTTTATGAACATTGGAAAGAGTTTTTATTTGTTATTGCTTGAATGTTTTTTTATAAATTCGAGGACTTGATAGGGGTTTTCTGAGGCTGAGACTTTCCTCCATATTTTTACTATTTTACCTATTGGATCGATGATTATTGTATCTCTTGAGAAAAATGTTTTTCCTTCTACTCCGAATAGTGATGCTATTTTTCTATCTTTATCACTTACTAATTTGATTTTTAGATTGTATTTATCTATAAATTTTTTGTGTGAGTTCTCTCCATCTCTACTTATACCAATTATTTCTACATTTAGTTTATTAAATTCTTCAGCTAAATTAGAAAAGTTTTGTGCTTGTCTTGTGCATCCTGGTGTATCGTCTTTAGGATAGAAGTATATTACTATCCATTTGTTTTGACCTGTTTTTATTGTTTCCCCATCTATTGTTTTTAGTTCCAAATTAACTACTATGTCCCCTTCATTATACATTATTAAATACCTCCTATATTTTTATCGTATATTTCTTTTCTTGTTTTATTTTTTGATTTTTATAAATTGCTTTTATCGTTATTTTTTTTTCTTTATAATTTTTGGGAATTTTTATCGTTAATGAATTGGGGGAAGTATAGAAAACTTCTATATATTTTTCTTCTAAGCTTAATTCTACGAATGGAGAAAAATTGAAATACCAGATTACATAATAAGCGTTGTAGTTATTAAATTCAAATTTGTCAATTTTCATAATATCAGGGAAAGTGTAGTTGTAGTTTTCTGGTAGTTTTTCACTGAATTCAACTACCTTATTGTCTTCTAACTTAAAGTAAAAGTATTTATTTGTTGTATTTATTTGAATTAAATTGTTATAAATTTCTTCTGTTGTATAAAATCTTTGTGATGAGGATAGTAGTATGAAAGGAGGGGAATAGGAAGTAGGCTTCCCTATATATTTTATACTTCCTTCTGCTGTTAATATTTTATTATTTGCTGAAGTAAAAAAAGATAATAGTACGATAAACAAAACAAGTGTTATAAGTTTTGTTGTTTTTCTATTCTTTGTAGTTTTCATAGTTAAATTCTTCTATTAACTCGTTAATATCTAATATTAATGAAAACATTGTTTCTCCTATCATTGTTAAATTTGTTCTTAATTCTGACAATTTTTTTATCTGAAATTCGAGAATTTTTTCTTTTTGTGGGTGAAAATATTTTCTTATTTCTTTGATATTTTTTAAAATAGTTTCTATATTTGTAGTTAGTTCTAAAATAAGTGCATCTATTTTCAATACTTTTTCTTCTATTGATTTTGACATTATTATTGATTTATTAAATTTAATTGAAAATAGGTTTTGTATGTATTCTCTTATTCTTGAATATTGTTCTAATAATTTTGTTGTTAGTTCTTGAATTTTTTCTATTTCATTAGGATTTTTTTCTTTTATAAGTAAATATTCTATTTCCTGTAGTACTTCGAAAAAATTTTGTAGAGGATTAGTCATTTTAAGAGACAAGTAAATTGTAGTGGGCCTCTCTGGACTCGAACCAGAGACCTTACCCTTATCAGGGGTACGCTCTAACCACCTGAGCTAGAGGCCCTTTTATTTATAATTTGATAAAAATTTGTCCAATCCTTCCTATTGTTTATACTTGTGGAGATTCTAATAGAGGTTTTAATTCCTTTGATATTTCTAAAAATTCAGCTATTTCTTCTCCTATTTCCTCTTCCTTACTTACTTTTTCTCCTATTTGAGTTAAAATTTCAATTAATTTTGGTATGATATCATTATTTTCATTTTGTGAGCTTAATGCTTTTTCCAATTGTTCTATGCTATTATTTATCTGTATTAATGTATTTTCTATGTCTTTCTTTATTATGTAATTTTCCACTAATTGGATAACATAATTTTGGATAATAGAGGGATTTGCTTGTAGGTTTATTAATAATATTTTTTCTGTTGTTAAAGGGAAAGGAAAATTACAGTTTATGCACTTTGTATTTAAATAATCATTTTCAGTTTTGCAAGAAGGACATATAATTTTCCTATCTGATATTTCTTTTATTGTCTTGAATATTTTTCTAAAAGGAGAAAAAAATTCGAGGAAATTTAAATACATTTCCTCTAAATTATTGTTGTATATTGCGTACATTACTGAAAAATATTGTAGATCTTCTATTTTTTGAATGATTTCTTCTATTTCTATTGTTTCTATTTTGAGCATAGCAAAGATTGTTAATGTGGTTTTTATGTTTGAAATGATATTGATAAATGTTGAAAGTGGTAATGTATTATTTGTGAATAGTATAAATGAGTTTAATAATTCTATGATTAATTTTTGTTCCTTCTCTATTTCGATTTGATTATTTATCAAAGAGTATGATAAAAATTCTAATAGTATTGTTTTTTCACTTAGACTAAGATTTTGAATAACATGTATTAAATTTTCTGCTTTTATTTTTAATCTATTTTCATTCGTTATATTGTATATGAAAATTGGATTGTTTAAAATTCGAATAATCATTGCATTTATAGTATTCTGTAAAAATTGTTTTTCTTCTTCATTGAAGATATTTTCTTTGTTTGGTGTTTCTTCTTGTAAAACAGAAAGAAAAGATTCTATTATTTCTATTGTGTTTATACTTTCTTGTTTTTTTTGTTCAAATGTAAAGAAAACATTTGAGGCTTGGTTTATCTGGATAAATATTTTTTGTGGTAATTGGGGATCTTCATTTAAATCTATTTCTCCTGTTATTAATTGGTATGCTGCTCCTAAAGCATATTTTATAGCTTCTATTAAAGAAAACTGCTCTTCTATGTATTTTTTTATTTTTTCCTTTCCTAATTTTTCTATTATTTTTAATTCGATGTTTATCTTTTTATCAATATCTTCTATGAATTTTGTGCTGCTAAAAAGATATTTTATTAGTAGATCAACGGGAAAATTTTCTAAGTTTTTTATATTTTCAACATATGTCCAGAATATTTTTAAAAATCGATCTATTATCGGATAAGGAGATAGAATCTTTTGATTACCTAATATCTGTGATACGACGTTGTTCGTATTTAAAGTATATATTACGTAATCTAATATTTTATTAATGTCTTCCATTTCAATTTTTTGTAAATCTGGTATTTTGTTTAATTTTTCTGTTATTAGTGATAATTTATCTACTCTTTTTTGAATTTGTTCAATAACTTTAGGATCAATAGGTAGTGTAACTTTTGCTAATTTCCAATCATCTGCTATTTGATTTATTAGATTTGATAGAAAATTTAGGAACAATTCTTTTTTGTTATTAAAAATGTTAAAAAGCTCTTCAATATTTACTATTTGATTTTGTTGGTATATGTAATATTCTATTACATTTAGCAAATTCGTAACAGGAGGAGGCAGTATTACTATCATTCTTGTAAATTTTATTCTAATGCTTTTCTGTAATTTTCTTCTAATTTTAGTTGAACTTCTATTAATCTATGATCTGATACTTTATCTGCAATTGGATTTTCTCTGTTTCCTACAACGTTGAAACTTTTTTGAACTACTTTATCTTGCAGTTGCGGAGATAAGAATATATAGTCTAAAATACTAACATGTTTACTAAAATGAGTTGGAGTATTTGTTTCATTGGATAGCTTATCTAATTTCCTTACATCTTTGAAGTTATTATTTTCTATTGTCTTAATAACTTTTGAATCGGGTAAATCGTTAAAGTCACCCATTAGGATTGTAGGAACTTCTGAATTTTTTGCCAATTTAATTAAATTTTGAGCTTCTTTTTGCCTTTGTATATCTGATTCTGGACCACCCCTTTTGGATTTTAAATGAACAGCAAATACTTTGACATTAAAACCGGGTGCTATTTCAACAAGCGCTTCTACAGGAGGCCTCTTAAAATTGTTGTTGTTCTCATTTATAGTGTAACTTTTTACTTTAAACCTTTTACTTACTAATAGTGCTGGTGCTATACCTCTATCGTCTGATTTACCCACTATTACTTCATATTTATCCTCAATACCTGCTGTTTTTAATAAATCAACAAGTATTTCTTTGTTTTCCACTTCTTGAAGAGCAATTATGTCTGCGTTGGAATTTTTGATTATTTCTCCAATACCTTCTATCTCTTTCTCTTTTTTAGGGGGCCCATCATTTTTTAAAGGATCGTCATACTTATCAAAAAGATTACGGATATTATAACTCGCTAACTTTATTATCATAAACCTACCACTTCCTAATATTCTTTTATCTAATATATTTATATCCTCTTTTGAGAATTTTTAAATATTTTTGCTTTTTTTTTTACATTTTTTTTACAAATTCGTTAGTTTTTTCTTAGAAGAAGTTTGCAAAAACACACTAATAGGAGGTGTTGTAAAATGATTATCGAAAAAATAAAAAATCTACCATTTCTCAAAAAAATATTTAATAAGCAGGACTATAACACTGTTAGTAATCCAAATAAAATCATCGATAATTTTAATCCTAATACAGTAAGCTATTATAAACCTATTGAATTAACAAATCAAAAATCTAAGTTGCCACATAATGTTCATAGAATAGACGTTATAAAAGAAGTTCTTAAGACAGATGAAGTTTGGAAGATGGGTATAACTGGAAAAGATATAACTGTTGCTGTTATTGATACAGGTATATACCCTCATCCTGACGTAAAAAACAGAATTATTGAATTTGTTGATTTTGTTAACAATAAAAATGGTGTTGAAAATGCTTATGATGACAATGGACATGGGACTCACTGCGCTGGCCTTGTTGCAGGTGACGGAACTAAAGCTAATGGTAATTACAAAGGACCAGCATACGAAGCTAATCTCATCGGAATAAAAGTCCTTGACAAAATGGGATCAGGAAGCTTATCCAATATAATTAAAGCTATTTACTGGTGTATTCAAAATAAAGATAAATACAATATCAGAGTTTTATCAATGTCTTTGGGAGCAAATTCCGTTATAAAAGAAAAAGATGATTTACTTGCTAAAGCAGTTCAAGATGCAACTAAAGCAGGTTTAGTCGTCGTAATCGCTGCTGGGAATAGTGGTCCACTTACTGAAACTATTGGAACACCAGGAATTAGTAAAGATGCTATTACTGTAGGAGCTTATGACGATAAAAATACACCATCTCTTGATGACGATACTCCCGCTTTCTTTACATCAAAAGGACCTACCCCTGTTGATAAAGCTAAAAAACCTGATATTTCCTCTCCAGGAGTTGAAGTAGTTAGCCTAAGAAGCCCAGGATCTACAATAGATAAAGAACCAGTTATACATTATGGTGATTACTATACATTGCTTTCTGGAACTTCAATGGCAACACCGATTGTTGCAGGTGTTGTGGCACTAATTTTACAAGCTAACCCAAATCTTACTCCTCAACAAGTTAAGGAAATTATAATGGAAACTGCAACTCCTGTAAAAGATGCAAGTCATTATTCTGTAGGTAACGGTTTAATAAACCCTGTAGCTGCTGTTAAAAAAGCACTCGAATTGAAAAATAATCATTTGTAAGTTTTAATTTTTTTTACTGATTTAAAGCAAGAAATCTCCACTCTCTTGGAGATTTCTCTTGTAGGTATTCTGATATAACCAATACTAGTTTTGTAAAATAAGGTTAATAATGTAAAAATTAATTTTTTGGTAAATAAAAAAAGAGGGCTTTGAAAAAAAGCCCTCTTTCTATAAACTTTATTACCTATAACTTAAATTAGTAATCCATTGGTGGATGATTGTGTCCTTTTTCTTTTTCCTTTTCAGGAATTTCTGCTATTACTGTTTCGGTTGTCAATACCATACCTGCTACTGAGCAAGCGTGCTCTAAAGCACTTCTTGTAACCTTAACTGGGTCTATTATACCAGCTTTGAACATATCAACTATTTGCCCATTAACTGCATCGAAACCATGTGTTGAAGAAGCTCTTTTAACTTCTTCAACGATTGAACCACCATCATATCCTGCGTTTTCTGCTATTTGTCTCAAAGGTCTATCTAATGCCAATTTTACAACTTTTATACCTAATGCTACATCTCCACTGTATTCTTTTTCTAATTTTTCAAGAGCTGGTATAGTTCTGATTAATGCTGTTCCACCACCTGGTATTATTCCTTCTTCTACTGCTGCCTTAGTTGCATTTAATGAATCTTCAAATCTCAATTTCTTTTCTTTCAATTCAGTTTCTGTTGGAGCACCGACTTTAATTACTGCAACTCCTCCAGTTAACTTTGCTAATCTTTCTTGGAGTTTTTCTTTATCAAATTCGCTATCAGTTTCTTTGATTTGTTTTCTTATTTGTTCTATTCTTGCTTTAATTTCGTTTTCATTTCCTTTTCCACCAATTATTGTTGTATTTTCTTTTGTGACTTTTACTTTTTCTGCTTTACCTAAGTAAGTTGAGCTTTTTACGTTTTCTAACTTAATACCTAATTCGTCGTTTATAACTTGGCCACCAGTTAAGATTGCTATATCTTTTAACATTTCTTTTCTTCTGTCACCAAATCCAGGAGCTTTAACTGCACATACATTTAAAACTCCTCTTAACTTATTTACTACTAATGTTGCCAATGCTTCTCCTTCTACATCTTCTGCGATGATTAATAATGGTTTTCCTTCTTTAACTACAACTTCCAATACGCCTAAAATATCATTTACTGCTGCTATTTTCTTTTCTGTAATGAGTATGTATGGATTTTCTAAAACTGCTTCCATCCTTTCTGCATCGGTAACAAAGTATGGGGAAATATATCCTCTATCAAATTGCATACCTTCTACATGTTCCAGTGTTGTTTGTGAAGACTTTGATTCTTCTATTGTTATAAC
>Ga0105160_1000445_pt1 | contig 19288 bp, 21 predicted proteins | sample GXS110809BmetaG_FD_89591 | JGI IMG/M metagenome (GOLD analysis project Ga0105160, IMG submission 89591) | Hot spring microbial communities from Gongxiaoshe hot spring, China to study Microbial Dark Matter (Phase II) - GXS 110809B | ecosystem: Environmental > Aquatic > Thermal springs > Hot...
GATTCTGTTATCTACATTAATAACCCAATCAAAATCTTCGGTAAGGTAGATTTTGTAAAAATACCCGCCTGCATTTATAAGCAGATGCCCTAAAACTTTTTTATTAACAATTTTATCTTCATTATAAACAAAATTAGCGTTTAAAGTTTTTCCTTTTTTATAAAGACCTAAAAGGTTATAGGAAAAATTTACTTGTGCATTAATTTTTAGCCCTCTTCTATAGAATTCACTTAGTAAATCGAATACTCTTATGTTTATGTATTCCTGATTACTAAATACATCCATTTTATTCTTCAAAGTAATTTGAATTCAATTGCTGGAGTATTTGCTCGGAAAGTATGGGGTTTTGTTGAGCCATTTGCTGGGATAGAGATTGAGCAAGCAGGTCATACATCATTTCTTTTTGAGTATTATTAACACCGCTTTGTTGCTCATCCAACGTGAAAGGGTTTTTATTAGCACTTTTCAGCATTTCTTTTAGCATCATGTTCAAGAAAACTGCTTCGAATTCTTGGGCACCCTTTTTTGCTTCCAAGTAATTGTTATATTCTTGCGGGCTTTTTACTTTACTAAGATCCAAGCTATTGAATATTTCCATCTACACTCACCCTTTATTGTTTTTTCATTTGATTAGCCATCCTTGACATTTGGTCAGCCGATTCAACAGATTTAGAAACCAATTCATAATTTCTTTGAGAAGAAACGATTTCCATCATTTGGGTAATGACATTGACATTACTTTTTTCGATGAATCCTGCTGCAAGTTTAGGGTTATCACCTTTTCCTGGTTCTATTTCTATTGGTTTTCCTGCTTCTTCAGTCCATTCAAAAGCATTCTTACCTATCCCTTTAAGAGCATTTGGATTAACAAAGTCATAAATTTTAATCTTTCCGATTTCAACTTTATCTTTTCCTCTGAATCCGACAACAGTTCCATCTTCTTCGATAGTTACTCCCGATAAATCTTGTGGGACTTTTATTCCCGTTTTTCCGATATCTTTTATTATTAACTCACCGTTTTCGACAGCAAACCTTCCATCCCTTGTATAAACAGTTTTTCCTTCAGGGGTTTGGACTTTATAAAATCCTCTACCTTGAATAGCGACGTCAAGAGGGCTATTAGTTCTTTCCATAGCTCCCGTCTTAAAAACTCTTTCAACATTACCAATTTTAACACCACTACCCACATCCATATTATCAACCTTTTGGTAAAGCAATTCTTGGAAATCTATTCTTTGCTGTTTGTAGGAAATAGTATTAGCATTGGCAAGATTTTGGGATAAAATTTCTACTTTCCTCAGTTGTGCTTCCATTCCGCTTGCAGCAGTATAGAATGAACTAAACATAAACCATCCCTCCTTTCAAACTACCTAACCAATTGCGAAGCATTCTTAACCATATCATTAAGGGCTCTAAAAGATGACATAGTTGCATTATATTGCATTTGAGCTAACATTGCTTGCTGAACTTGTGTAGGTATATCGATATTAGACATTTCCAGATGTTGTGCTTTGATATTACCCATTGCACCGACACCTGCTTCTCCTATCACAGGCTTGATTTTATCATCTGCAGCAAAGACAGTATCAGATTTTCTTACCAGCGTGCTTGGATCAGAGAAGTTAGCCAAAGCTATCTTGTAAATTGGTTCCTTTTTGGTAATCGTTTGCCCTGATACAGGGTCGGTATATCTCAAAATTCCACTTATAACGCCATTATCCTCTATTACATAGTCATTATATTTTCCAAGTATAAGGCCATTTTTATCTATATCGAGTTTAACATCCACCAACTTAGAATTATTAGGTTTTCCGGATTCATCAACTGCAAATGCTTTGACGACTAAATTTCCTTCTGGGCAAACCAATTTTCCGTCTTTTATTTCAAAATCACCTCTTCTTGTGTAGTAATTTTTTTCGCCGTCGCTAACGATGAACAATCCATTTCCTTCGACTGCCATATGATTTTTACCACCGGTTTTTTTAACATTTCCCTGGGTAAATAGGGTTTTGCTTTCGGTTTTAACTGCTCCCGTAGCCATGTTATCGTTGTATATTTCACTGAATGTTTTAACTTCTGCTTTATATCCTATCGTGTTGAATTTTTGCAGATTCTTAAATTGGTTATTAATTAGTTCATAGGTTGAATTTATGGCATTCATTTGATTATAGAAGTCGAACATTTTAATTCACCTCCTCGTATTCTATAATGATCTTATCTGCTTTCAAATTTCTATTTTCTAACATTTCTTTTAAAAGAGATTGATTAGTTTTAAGTTCATCATATAGGAATTTTGATCCTGTTTTAAAAATGACACTGACTTTATTATCTTGGTTCACTATTTGGACCATTAGATTACCGATATTTTGTTTATCGAATTTTATTTCAACCATTCTTGAATCTTTTAGTTTTTGAACATCGAGTTTTTCGATTAATTCTTTTATTATTTTGCTTTCTTTTATGTTTTCTTGCTTGGATATTTCTTTTAGTGAATTATTTAATTTTTCGAAAGTTGCAAATGGATTAAAATCAATAATACTTGTATTATTTTTCTTTTTCTTTTCGTCATTATTTTTTAATAAATTTTCTTGTTGAATAACTTCGAATAGCTTTTCATTGTTAAAGATTTTATTAGTTAGGTTCGTGTTTTTATTTTCTTTTTCAAGACCTAAGTAATCCTTTAGATTTACACTTAGTAAATCTTTATTAATGTAGGGTAAGACGAATAATTTAAGAGTTGTTAAGTCTTTTGTATCGATTTTAGGTTTTTCATCAACTACTTTTTCATTTTTTTCTTCATTGGTTTTATTTTTCTTTTCTTTATTTTGTTCGTTAATTTTTTTATCTATTTCTTTTTGAAATTCATCGGTAGAAGGAATTTTTTTATTTTCCTGTTCATTTTTTTGTTCTATTTTGAGGTTGAGGTTATTTTTAACTTCCATTATTAACCCTCCTCTATGCTATGTTATTTTTGAAATTAATGTAATAAGATAGGACTTTAGAGACGTAGTTTTGGGTTTCAGAGAATGGTGGTATTCCGCCGTATTTTTGGACATTTCCAGGACCTGCATTATAAGCAGCAATTGCTAATTTTAGATCCCCATTGAATTGGTCAAGAAGTTGTTTTATGTATTTTGTTCCTCCCATAATATTTTGTTTTATATCAAATGGGTCCTTAACACCTAAATATTGGGCGGTTTCTGGCATCAATTGCATTAGGCCTTGTGCACCGACAGGAGAAACAGCTCGTGGATTAAATGCACTTTCCTGCTTTATTATAGCAAAAATCAATGCTTCATCTACACCGTAAGTTTTAGATGCTTCTTTAACAGCTTCTTTTATTTGCTGATCAACATTAATGTTAGATAAATCAACATTATTATCATTTTGCAAGAATTTTCCGAATATTTCTTGAAAATCTTTTTCTTTGTCAATTTGTTGTGTATTTTTTGATCCTACATTATCAAACAAAGTTTGTATTCTGTTAAACTTGGCTTCTACTTTGCTGTTTAACAATTCATCCAACTTTCTAAAGGCATCCATACTTTTTCACCCTCTTTGTATTATTCTAATATAAACTTTTTCTTACCTTTGTTAAAAAATTTTTAACAATTTGTAAAAAAAAAATTACAACGTATAAAAAAATAATGTAAAAAAATGTTAAAATTTTCAAAAAAATATATAAATTTCAAAAAATGAACCATATATAAAAAATAGAGAAAAAAATATGGAGGTAAAAATGATTGAAAATAACACAAGAGTAAATAATTTAGGGAATCATACAATCCCTTATGATATAAGTAACAAGAATATTAATAACAAAATAGAGATCCAAGATAATAAGCAAAATACAAACCATACAAAAAAAATAGAAATTCAGCAAAATATACAAAACAGTTGGGAAAAAGCAGCTGGGAAAGAAAAAGAAGAGAAAGATGATAACTCCATAAGTACATATATAGAAGATGAAATCAAATTTAATTCTACAGAATATTCTTTATCTAAAACTGATAAAGCTTCACAAAAATTAACTTCAGCAAAAGAAACTTTGAAAAGAATAAAAGCTAAGGGAGTAAAAGAAACGTTAGAAGAAATAAAAAATAATTCCAAATCAATAAAGGATACAGCATCTAAAATAAAAGAAAAAATTAAAAATGCAAGAATTGAAAATCCATTCAAAGACGGAGTTAAAGAAGGATTAAAAAATATTGGTAAAGAAACAATACAAGAGATTAAAGAAAGTGGAGAAGCAGAAACACTTAGATTAGCCCGTGAAGGTATAAAAAAAGCGGCATCAAAAGAAAGTATAAAATCTGCCAAAAACATTGTTCAAAAAGGAATTCAAGCAATAGAAACACAAGGAGCAAAACAAGTAGCAAAACAAACAGTTTCTGCAGGATTAAGGGGAATATCCAAAGCAGCAGGACCAATTGTAGCAATAGCTTCAGCAGGGTACGACTTAAAAACAAGATTAGATGAAGGTAAAAATGTAGGAAGAGCAGTAGCAGAAACAGTAATATCAACAGGGGCAAGTGTTTTAGGGGCTGCAGCAGCAGGTGCAGCATTAGGAGCAGTAGCAGGACCAGTTGGAGCCGCTGCCGGAGCAATTATAGGAGGAGCTTTAGCAGCATTCGGAGCAGACAAATTAATGGAAAAATTCTGGAAATAATGAAAATAAAGGAAACTACCTTCGAGGTCCACCACGCTAAACTCAATTCACGATTATAAAGGATAAAAATAATTGGTGTATAATAACTATCTATGTGGATATATATGTCGATGTAGGAAATACTCATACAGTTTTCGGTATCCTGCAAAGTAATCAAAACAAGGATTATCAAAGTATTGAGAAACATTTAGAAGAACTAAGATTCTCAACAAAGAATATAGAAACACCAGAAGATATATATAGCAGGCTTTTCCCCTTCATTAATAATAATATACAAAGAAAATTCAAAGTTGATAACATCGTTGTATCTTCTGTAGTTCCACAAATAAATTTCGTTATCGAAAAATTTGTTCATAAATACACGGAGTGTAATTATTTTTGTTGGGTAGAAGCAAGAGATGGTTTGGGAATAGACTGGCAAACTGATGAATACAAACAAATGGGCGCAGACAGAGTTGCTGACATATTAGGAGCAATTTGTGTTTACAACGATAATTTTGTTATCATAGATTTTGGGACTGCCATAACTATAGATGTAATTGTAGATAGAAAATACGTCGGTGGTTCCATTTCCCCTGGATTCATGCTACTCATAAAATCATTATTCCAGGAAACTGCAAAATTACCAATGGTAGAGATCGAACCCACTCTTAAGTTGGTAGATAACACAACTATTGGACAAATCAAATTGGGAACCATAGACATAATATGCAGAGGAATAAACTCAATTATTACTGAACTTAAACAAACATACAAAGATATAAAAATAATTTTAACAGGAGGATTCTCTACAATAGCTCAGAAAATTATTATAAATGACATTATTATACCCAAGTTGCAATTCATCGGAATGAACTACTATCTTAAGTTAATAAAAAAATGAAATATCAAAGAGGAGGAGATCATAAATGATAACTAAAAGAGTCATTACCATCATTGCTATAATAATACTCGTTCTATCTCCAATCTTTGCTGAAAGCAATAAAAAACAACAAGCAAGCAAGGAAGAAAACAAATCAACATCAACTATTGTAGAAAAAACTGCATCAAATTTACTCACTAAATTCGTGTTAGAAGAATTATTATCCGGTAAAACAATAAATTTAGACCTAAATTCGTCTAAAAGTGTGATAGTATATTTAGACAAAGAAACTGTTAGAGATTACAACCAAGTTAACAATTTCGAAAAATGGGTAAAACAAAAAAATTTAGACATAAAAGTGTACACAGTAGTGGTAGGAAACAATAAAGATGAAGCTAAAAAATTAGCAAAAACTAATAACATAGTGGCTGCCTTATGGGATGCAAAAAGCGAATTATCAAAACAATTGAAGGTAGAGAAATACCCAGTTGCTTACTATGTCGTTAATGGGCAGGTAGTCGATAAAACAGAAAAATTAGATGTTGGGCATTTAAAACAATTGGTATGGTGTGAACATTGCAAAAATGTAAAAGAACCTGGTTGCTGTAAAAAAGAAAGTGCTAAAGGTGAAAATAAACACAAACATAAGGATAAAAACATAAAAGAAGGCAACAAAGTGGAAAAAGATAAATGTGGAAAAGAAGGTTGTTGCGGAGGAAACTGTCAATGCGGTAGCAATTGTAAATGCGGTAAGTAATAAAAAATAGTGGCGGTCCGCCACTATTTGGTTAATCCCTATCCCCAATTGTCGAGATGCCAATCTCCTAAAGGAGATCGGCATGTACCACCGGTGGCTTGTCACCGGTGGTAGTTTTAATAAAAATGATAAAAAAGATAATAGAAAGATTTTTATCGATATTCAAAAGAGAAGGCACTACGTCAGAGAAAGAATTACCCGAAACTGAACATAAACCAGAATTACATACTAATTTACCCTCTATTAATCCTATAAAAACTTCACACAAATCTTCTGTAACCCAAAATTTACTAAAAGAAAGATTAAAAGAAGATAACATTCTGCTACTTGGGCATTTAGTAAGCAAAGATGAAGGTAAGAGCAATCTCAAAATCCCAGGGATACCTAATTTTAATACAATTAGCGACGTTTTAGAATACTTTGAAAAAGAATACAAGATAAAAAAATCTAAATTAGCAAATTTTGCTTCCTTTAGTTCAAAAACAAACCAATTTTATATAGAAAGAAAAATTTTACAAAAATCAAGTAAAATAGGAAACAAAGCAAGATACATATACATACCAAAACCATTCGTTAAGTTTGTTCAAAAAGTTATCTTAAAAGATATATTAGAAAAAGTAGAAACGCCACCACAATTGGTAGGATTTACAAAAAATAAAAGCATCAAAGATGCAGTAGTTAGTCACGTTAAAAAAGATGTTGTATTGATACTTGATATAGAAAAGTTTTTCCAAAATACAACAGCTAAGAAAGTATTTAATATTTTTAAAAATATTGGATATTCCAGAGAGGTCTCGTTATTCTTAACTGCTTTAACAACGACAAAAGTAAAAGTAGAGAATAAAAAAGGTTTCAAGGGAAAACGAGCACTACCAACAGGAAGTCCTACAAGCCCATACTTGTCAAAATTAGCACTTATAGACTTTGTTGCAGAATTAAATGAATTAATAAAAAAATGGCAAAATATGCCAATAAAAGATGTTGATTTTTCAGTATACGCAGACAATATAATTATATCTTTTAATACAGAAAACAAAGAAAAGCGAAAAGAAATATCAAAGGGAATTATAGAAAATCTGCAAGAATTACTAAAAAAACACGGATACAAATTAAACAAAGAAAAAACAAAAATACTAACCAAAAAGAAAAAAGTTTTAGGATTAGTTATTAATGAAAAAATAAACATAGACAGAAATTACTACAGGAAACTGAGAGCAGAAATTCACAATCTTTGGAAAAATAAACAACGATTTGGTGAATCTTCATTTCAAATAGATGAAAAGTTAATACAAAAAATAAGAGGAAAGCTCAATTATTTAAAACTAATAAATCCTTCCAAATACAATTCTCTTTTTATTAAATATTCTACACATTTAGAAGAATTATTTTGATAAAGTTCATTGCAAATGAAAGAAAAAATAGATGTAACGGAAATATATGTAAGGTATTACGAAACTGATCGAATGAAAATAGTTCATCATTCCAATTATTTTAGGTATTTTGAATTAGCGAGGTGTAATTTTTTCATAAAAAAAATTGTCCCGTATTCGGTTTTAGAAGAAAAATATGGGATTTTAAGTCCTCTTCTTTCAGCTTCTGCACAATTTTTTAAACCCCTTAAATTCGAAGATGTATTTAAAATAATAACTTTTATAAGCAGCTTTAATTTGACAAGGGTAACTTTTGAATATATTTGTATTTTTTGTAAAAATCCTAATCCCAATAGCCAAAGTATATGTGGGGACAAAAAAATAGAAATAGAGGAATGTATAGATATTGTTCAAAAATTTTTAAATGTAGGACAGAAATTAAGTGGTTTAATTTGTGTAGGAAAAACAGAACATACATTTGTAGATAGTAAAAGTTTTAAACCAATAAGGCCAAGGGTATTTATAGAAGAAAAGGGAGAGGAATTGGATAATATTATAAATAGGTTGCGGCTGTAGCTCAACTGGATCAGAGCATGTGACTTCGGATCACAAGGTTGTGGGTTCGAGTCCCACCAGCCGCGCTAATCAACTAATGGACTATAAAATATTCATCGGATTAACAGGAATGATAATCTTGGTATCCTCATGGGTACCACAAACAATAGAAACATTAAGAACAAAAAATTGCCCTCTTAACCTTAATTTCATCATCCTCTACACCCTGTCTTCTCTCTTATTAACGATTTATTCAATACTAATAAAAGACATCGTTTTTACTATACTTAATTTACTTGCTTTCTTACAAAGTGCAATAAACCTTTTAGTTAAGATAACGAATGCCTATAAAAAATCATGAATGATAAAGTAATATTTGAAGTTATCTGTCCCCCATTAAACTGGGATAAAGAAAAAAAACAAGAATTCATTGAAAAAATATGTGTTTTACTAAAAAGAAACAATCTTAACTACATAAACTTACCACAAATAGTAGATGAAAATAGATCAGGTAACCGAATTTTCAAATTTAAACCTAAAGAAGAAAATTACGTATTTGCAAAAGAATTATTGTCTTATAGTTTAAATTATTTCCAGCATAAAATAGATCCTATCATAAATATAGTAGTCCCAAGAATTCCAAAAGAGGAATTCATCGAATTTTTTAAAATGTTGTATGAAATGGGGTATAGAAATTTTATTTTTGTTGGAAAAGACAATTCAAACATAGAATATCCTGGTTTAGAGGTTTATCAAGCATCCTATTTAATAAAAGAAAAATACGATGATGTTAAAATAGGAGGTATTGTAATATTCCACAGAGAAAATGAAATAAAGAGGATAATTAATAAAATAAGCCATGGAATGGATTTCTTCGTATCTCAAATCATTTATGATACCCAAGATTTTGAGAACTTTATTAATATACCAATGGATATTAAAACCACCATCTACATCTCAGTAGCTCCAATATCAAGTCAAAAAGAAATAGATTTCCTTAAATGGTTAGGGGTAAAATTTAATTACCATCCCGTAAATAATCCACAACAATACTTTGAAAATCAAATCAAACAAGTTATCAATAAAATCATAGAAGAAAATTTCAATTGTATCCTGAAAGGCAGAAACCTTTATTTTGGAATAAACGTTGAACATATAACTTATAACAATATAAAGTTATCAGAAGAGATAATTAAGTTAGCAAATTTAAGGATAGAAAACCTTAAAATCCTGTCCAAAAAATTACTACTAAAAAGAGGTGAATAACAATGGAATTAGAAACCACTCAAAAAGAGCAAATATTAAAATCAGTAATTAGTCAAATAGAAAAAGAATTTGGCAAAGGAAGTATAATGAAGTTAGGACAACAAGAAAGATTACAGGTAGAAGCAATTTCAACAGGTAGTTTAGTCTTAGATTTAGCACTTGGTGTTGGTGGATTCCCACGAGGAAGAATATCAGAAATATTTGGTCAAGAATCATCAGGTAAAACTACTTTAGCTCTAACAGCTATAGCTAATGCTCAAAAAAATGGTGGTATAGCTGCTTTTATAGACGCAGAACATGCATTAGACCCAGAATACGCTAAAAAACTTGGCGTAGACATAGACAATCTGTATATTTCACAACCAGATAGTGGAGAACAAGCATTAGCAATAGTTGAAATGCTGGCAAAAAGCAATGCAGTTGATATAATAGTAATAGACTCCGTAGCTGCTTTAGTTCCACAAGCAGAAATAGAAGGACAAATAGGTGATCAATTCATAGGATTACAGGCAAGGTTAATGTCACAAGCTTTGAGAAAGCTAACAACGATAGTAGGTAAATCAAAGACAGCAGTGATATTCATTAACCAAGTAAGAGAAAAAGTTGGGGTTATGTTTGGTAACCCTGAAACAACACCAGGAGGAAGAGCACTTAAATTCTATGCAAGTGTAAGAATCGAGCTCAGAAAAATAGATAACATAAAGAAAGGTGAAGTTAATGTTGGAGCCAGAGTCAAAGCTAAAGTCGTAAAAAATAAAGTAGCACCACCATTCAGAGAAGCACAATTCAACATAATATTTGGTAAAGGTATAGATAAAATAGGAGAAATTGCAGATTTAGCAACAGAACTAAATATTATCTCTAAAAGTGGAAGCTGGTATTCTTTTGGTGATGAAAAAATAGGACAAGGTAAAGAAAAATTAATCGAATACTTGGAAAATAATCCTAATTTAATGGAAGAGATAGAGAATAAGATAAAGGAAATTATGTCTAAACAATGAGGGCATTCATCGCACTTGATTTACCATATCAAATTAAAAACTTTATAACAGTTCAATTATTCAATCTAAAAACTCATTTTAAATATGAAGACATAAAGTGGGTAGAAACACAAAATTATCATATAACCTTCAAATTTTTCCAAGATATAGACGAAAAAGAAGCTATTGAAAAATTCGAAAAATTCAAATCAAAAATAGGAGAAAAAAAGGAGAAGTTTATTGGTCAGGAATCTTTGCCTAAATTACTACTATCCAAAGAATTTGGTTTTTTCTATAATTCTGGAAAAATAAGAGTTATATACCTCGACATCAAACCACACGAATTTTTTATAGAAATCCATAAATTGTTAGAAGAATTTTTTGGCCCTTCTAACTTTATTCCTCACCTAACCATAGGTAGAGTTAAAAAAAAATTAAGTATTAAGCAAGAAGAAATATTAAAAAACTACAGAATAGAAGAAATAATATTCATACCTGAAGAAATTGCTTTGTTTAAAAGCACCTTAACTAATTATGGACCAATATACAATAAAATCAGTATAGTAAGATTATGAGTAAAAAAAAGTTAGCAAACTTCATACATTTTCTAATAAATTCCTATAAGGCAGGACTAACTAATATTAATATCGTCAACAGTTTATTGTCTTCACCAACATATAAAAATATCGGCAAAAAAATAGAAAAAGATGTGATAGAAAATAGACTACCCTTATCAGAAGCACTCAAAAAAAATAACGTAATACCTAATCATTTATACTATATTTTACAAGCAGCAGAACAAAGTGGGAAAATAGTTGAAATTCTAAGAGCATACCATCAAATTATCGAAAATCAAATAAAAATAGAAAACGAACTAAAAGTATATAAATTATACTTCATTTTTATAAACATTTTAACAATCATTGGTGTTGCTATTTTTTATTTCATTTTTAATAACATCGTTATAAAGTTGGTAGAAGATAGAACGGGAGGTTTTTTTGCAATTCTTAACCTTATTCATTCCATCCTTAGTCCAATGAACGTTTTCATTTTTGTGTTACTTATGATTTTATTTACAATAATCCTTAGCTTTCGAAACTTCATAGTTGATATGGTAGAATATTACATATTTGGTGTCCCATACAGAAGAATAGTTTTTTCACAAATAATGAATATATTAGGTAACTTAATAAATGCGGGAATACCGATACAATCTGCATTGTTCATTTCTATTTCAACTGTAGAAAACAACGCTTTCCAATCAGCTCTTAATTCCTACTTTTCAAAAGTAACAAATAATTATAAAGAGATAAACACAGAGATAATATCAAAAATCTTTGATGTTTTCCCAGAAGATTATCGTTTAATTCTAAAAAATTCCTTTTCAACAGGAAATTTAGATGTCGAACTTTTAGAAATATCAGAAAAGCTACACAATGAATCATCAAAAAGCTTAAAAAACAAAATCATACTCTTGATGATAATAATTATATCATTTTTCCTTCTAATATTGGGAGGAATAATCGTAGTTAGTTTCTTAAGTATATATACTTCATTGTTAGAAGGCATAAATTAAAAAAATAAATGGACATTGTAAATTTACTCTTAGATAAACGTTTCATAATAGTTTTTGTTATTACTTTCTTTGTATATTGCTTAGGTATTATTGCAGGTTCAATAAGATTTGCAGGGATAAAAACAAAACTAATAACCACATCTTTTTCAATAGCCAACGTTGTTTTCTTAATTTCAAGATTATCAAATCTAATACAAACCCCATTTTTAGGGTCTATGGCAGATATAGCATTCAAAGAAAATAACTTAGAAATCCTTAAACTTAAAATTCATTTAATAATCTTTGCAAGCACTCTTGGATGCATAGCAGGTCTACTTCTATTTACAACGTTTGAAAAAATATTCATAAAATGGATAGAAATATTCGATAGAAAAAAAAGCATGATAAAAACATTCTTAACATCTTTCAATATAAAAACCATACATTTCATCTTTAAATCAATAGATAAACCAAGATTTTTTCTGGATAAAGAATATTTAAAGAGGGTTCCATTAGTAGTGACAGTATCATCAATATTAATAAATGCCTTTTGGACAACAGGTGTTTTATCAGCTATTTATGCCAGTGTAATGGTTCCAGAATTTGCAAGAACAGCGACAATACTGTCAGGAATCGTCAATGGTATAGCCACAGTTTTATTTACTATATTCCTCGACCCCGTTGTCGCTAACATTACAGATAAAGTTTATAACAAGGAAGAAAAAATAGAATACCTTTATAACGTTATGTGGGTTATAATCATAGGGACGATAATTGGCACAATCTTAGCACACTTAGTATTCTACCCAGGAGCATGGATAATATCAATAATTACAAGCATATTCTCAAAAATATAGGAAAAACTTAATTTAATAGAGAATCCTATAAATAGGTATGTTAAGGAGATTAAGAAAAAATAAACATATAATAAATCTTGTTTCGAATGTAAATCTAAATGTGCAAAATTTTATCTACCCTCTCTTTATAGTAGACGGAAAAAACAGAAAAGAAGAAATACCTTCAATGAAAGGAATTTTCAGATTTTCCATAGATAAAGTAATGGAAGAAATAGAAGAATGCTTGAATTTAGGTATAAATAATTTTCTGTTATTTGGGGTAGAAGAAAGAAAAGATGAATTAGGGACGTGGGCATATAGAAACGACGGAATTATACCAACAGCAATAAAAACGATAAAAGAAAAATTTAATGAAGCTGTTTTATTTGCTGATGTTTGTTTGTGTCAATATACAGTAAGTGGGCAATGCGGAGTAGTTGTAAATGATTATGTAGATAATTCAAAAACCCTGGAATTACTCAATAAAATTTCAATTGTTTATGCTCAAGCAGGGGTGGATTTTGTCTGCCCAAGCTCCATGATGGATTTTCAAGTAAAATCAATAAGGGAAGCACTGGATAAAAATGGCTACGAAAATGTAGGTATAATGAGTTATTCAACAAAATTCAACAGTGCTTTCTACGGACCATTTAGAATCGCCGCAGATTCCGCACCTAAAATCGGAGATAGAAGCTCTTACCAATTGGATTATAAAAATCCAAACTTAGCAATATTAGAAACATTAAAAGACGTAGAAGAAGGAGCAGATATAGTAATGGTAAAACCTGCATTAGCTTACCTTGATATAATTAGCAAAATAAAAGAAAGAATACTCATACCTTTAGCAGCTTATAACGTAAGCGGAGAATACACGATAATTGTTAATTCACAAATGGATACAGAAAAACTTATGTTAGAAGTGCTACTTGCCATAAAAAGAGCAGGCGCTGATATTATCATATCCTATTTTGCAAAAGATTTTGCAAAAATACAAAAAATTTTATAAAATCTTTTGTTTGATAAACTTCTTGATCTTATCCAATGCCGATCGATGCAACTGATTAACCCTCTGTTTTGACAAGTTCATTTCTTGTGATATAACAGCCAACTTTTTATTTTCAAAATATGTTTTTTTCATTACATTTCTTTCATTATCATTCAATACATTTTCAATAGCTTGAGATATCAGTAATAATATTTCGTTATTTTCAAAATTATCTTCAACCTTTTCATTATCACTTATTTTTTCATGAATAGACCTCGATTTCTCCTTCTCCTGATTTATAGAAACCATGTTTCTGTATGACAGACTTATCATCATCTTTAATACATCTTCTTTCTTCCCATCGGATATTTTCTTCAGTATTTTCAGTTGATTTCTTAAAGATATGTTCATGTATTTAGAAAATTCCTCTTTTATGTATAAAGTTACCATTTTGCTCAAAAACGAAACAAAAGGAACATTTTTGGTATGATCATAATTTTCTATTGCCTTAATCAAACAGAAAGAGGATATACCGAATATTTCTTCTTTATCAAGATTTAAAAAATCACTATACTTTCTGTATATTCTTAAACCTATAGAAAAACAGTAGTTCAAATATTTTTCAATAAGAGCATCCCTTGCTTCCAAATTGTATCTTTCTTTAAATTCTATCCAAAGTTCCAATTCGTCCATTATATTACCTTTTCCATTAATGTTTCAAAATTTTGGGTATATAGATTTTCTCTTAAACTGCTATCACCCCATAAAATATCGATAGGCATCTTTTCATATTCATATTCATACGGAGGGTCTATAAATTCAAAATTATCAGGATACAGATCAGAAACAGATTTCAAAACTATTAAACAAGTTTTTACTGAATGGAATTTCTTTTTATCCGTAATAACCATTTTCAAACCATTACAAACTTGATCTTTGTATTTGTCAAAAGTAGGTTTAAATCTATGGTATAGGAATTCAACACCTTCTACATTATACTTCTTTTTGTAATATTCTATTCTTTTTTTTAGTTTAATTTCGTTAATAAATGGAGCTCCAAAAACTTGGAAAGGATAAGTTGTGCCTCTACCTTCACTTATGTTAGTTCCTTCCAACAAGCAAAATCCAGGATAAAAAAATGCCGACTCGATAGAGGGAATGTTAGGAGAAGTAGGAATCCATTTTAAACCTAACTCTTCCCAATCTAAAGAATCATCAAAATCACCCTTTATAACATTAACATTTTCAAAATCCTGTAAAATAGAGCCAATTGTTAATCCATGTCGGTTGTATATTTCTTTCATACCAACAAAAGAAAAGTATTCTTTTTTGAGTCTAACTCCCTCAATTTTATTACCCAACGGATTTGGTCTATCAAAAACAACAACATCTATCCCAGTTTTACAAATTAGTAAAGATGTCCAAACATAAGTATAATACCTTGCTCCCACATCTTGTATATCTATAAAAACTACGTCTATATCACTTAGCTTACTTTTATCAACAAAATAACCATCCTCATACAAGCTAACAACAGGTATATTCCAAATATCATCGTAATAGCTTTGGAAAGCAATCATGTTAGCTTGAGTGATAGGGAAAAGTCCATGTTGTGGAGCCAATAATTTAACGATGTTAAAACCCAAATTCCTTAGGTAAGAAAAAGAAAATTCGAACGATGGCTGTATAAAAGAAGCCTGATTTATCAACAATCCAATCCTACTGTTTTTATACCTATTCAAAACTTTTGAAGCAAAAATTATCCCAAACATTACACTTCTATTTTTTTATTTTTATTAATTCTACTAAATTTCCTGCCATAATAAGGAAAAAATAATACAAAATAACAAAAACTTTCTCAATCTTCAATTCTACATAAAATGCTTTCATTTTTGTTAAAACATCAATAATAAACCCAAAAATATTAAAAACATAAACTAAAATAGAAAACGGAAATACCAAATAGATTAACGTTAAATAAAAAACAAAAGGCAAAATAAAAGCAATGATAATATTACTAAAAATACCGTTCAAGTAAAAAATACCAAAATAATTAACCAAAACAGGGAAAGTAAAAATCATCACACCCAAATTAATCGCAAAATTATCAATAAAAAAATCCGAAATCTTTTCCTTTAAAATATCCCTGATTATAGAACCAACAAAAATAACACCCAAAAATGAAATAAAACTTAGCTTAAAACTTAAGCCCAATGTAGAATAAAAATCAATAAACAGAAAAAATAGCCAAACAAAAAGAACAGATAAAATACTATAAAAAAGCTTATCTTTTATATCAGAAATAAAAAAAACATTTAAAAACAATGCAAAAACAAAAGCTCTTGTAAGTGGAGGATCAAAGCCAACTACTAAACAGTAAAAAAAAGTCAATAAAACAGAAAAAATTATCGCCAAGTTATTTGTTAAAATTAATCTGAAAATATGGAATCCCAAATTCATTATCAACATTACGTTTGATCCAGAAGCAACAAAAAAATGGTAGATTCCAGCCTCTATTAGCTCCTTCCTTTCCCAATAACTTAGATCCTCTGCCCCAAATACAATCCCCTTCAACACTCTCAAATCTCCACTTAATCTATCATTAATGTATAATCTAATTACCTGTAATAAACCTTCATTTTTAATTTCAACAACATCGATTGAATCGATTTTATAAAAAATTTTATTACTTAAATAAAAACTGTTATCAATATTATCCACTTTATGAGCTTTTATAAAAGCTCTTACCTTTGTCCCTTCAAAAATTTGATTTTCATCTACTTTTCCCCTACTTACTATCAATTTATAACTTTCTTCATATTCAAGGATAACATAAGTAGCTCTTATCTTGTAGATTTTCAAATTATACATACCTTCAATAAAAAATGGTAAGCTTTCATACTGAATAACCAGTTCCCCATTTTTGTAAATTAAATAATTTTTTATCAAAAATGAAATAGTAAAAATTAGAAGACAAATAACAGTATTCTTCAAAAGATCATTCAAGTTTTTGTACCTATATTTAGCAATAAATAAAGGCAAAACAAATAAACAGAAAAATGAAAATTTAGGGAAATAAGACATAAATATAAGAAAAGAAGAAAACAAAACAAAATAGTTCATATCGTTATGTTTTCGATGTGTTCTATAATTGTTCTGCCCTGTAAATCTTGTATAAAAATAGCATCGATCCTTATCGATTCGTAGCTAATTTTGTTTTGACTGATAAAAAAATGAAGTGTTTTTATGATTTTTTCCATTTTAGATTTATTAATTTTATAGAAGGGGTTTTTACCGCCCTTTACTTCAACAGCAATCAAATTTTTATTTTTGTAAGCAATAATATCAATTTCTCCATAAAAACAAGAGAAGTTTTTGGCTAATATTTTGTAGTTGTTTTTTTGAAGGAAAGAAGAGGCTAAATCTTCGTAAGGTTTTCCTTTATTCATAGAGAGCGGTAGACGGGACTCGAACCCGCGACCCCAACCTTGGCAAGGTTGTGCTCTACCACTGAGCTACTACCGCATCCCTCCCTTTTCTATTTCTATTTTTCCTTCAAATATCCTTCATTATCTTGCCCAAACATAATACAATAAATGAACTAAATTCGAAACAGACCTTTCAACATCACCTACCAAAGGATTAAACTCAACCACATCCATACCAACAACCCTATAATTATCAAACAAATACCATACAACTTTCAAAACAACATTCAATAACAATCCAAACGAATACGGTGAATTAACAGAATCAATATAATTAATGTCTATACTGTCAGTATCAAGGCTAATATAAGTTGGCAAATCTTTTTGTAAATTACAAATTAAGAATTCTATAATATTTTCAACATCAAAACATTCCAGATTATCCAAGTATCTCACATTAAATTCTCTTGCTTTTTCGTATAGGTAATCAGGATTGGCAGCATGGTTTATTCCTAAAATAATAACGTTTAAATCTTCTTTGTAATTCGTTTTCAGAGAATTAAGGTAAGTCCCACCCGACAACCCTTCATCAACAGTTCTAAGATCAAAATGAGAATCAAAAACAAGTAAATTAATTTTACCAAAATATTTTATATACTTTCCAATGATCGGCTCAGTTATGCTATGATCCCCTCCAATGAAAAAAGGAATTACATTGTGTTCCAAAAGTTTTAATACATTTTCTACATACTTTTCAATATTATCAAAAGTTTTATCCTTTTCCCCAATAATTACTTTAACAAATGGTAAGAATAGGAGTGAATTTTTGAAATTTCGGTTTAAACTTAGGTTTATTATTTTTTCGATTATTTTTTGTGGTGCGAATCTTGCACCAGGCCTTCCTGCAGTGCTTCCATCCCAACAAACAGGAATAATAGCATTTACCTTACGAGGTTCACTATTTAATATTTGTTCATATTTTTTTAATGCATCAAAAATTTCCTCAACAATAATATTTTCTGCAAAATGAGAAATTTCTTTTATCTTTAAATTTTTCTTATCTCTTAAAAATAATGGGTATTTTTCAAAAAAATTCATCGCTTTACATAATTGCAAAGTATTTGAAAAATTTCTGTATTATCTATTATAGGTTTAATTTTTAATAATGAATTATACGAATAGAATCCAACTATATGTTCAGCCGTGTGATAGGTAGTGCTATAATTAACCTTAAATTCAGGTGTAAAGTAGGGTGCTTTGTAATCAACTAAAGTCAAACCCCCACAATCATGATCAGCCAAAAGCAAAACTAAAATATCGTTCCCTTTTTTGGAATTTTTATAATTGAAAATAAAACCTAATAATCTGTCAAGGTCTTCCATTTCGTCAATCTCATCCATTAGTTTGTTATCATGTGCAAACCAGTCTATTTGGCTTGCTTCTACCATTAAGAAAAATCCATTTTTATTTTTTTCCAGTATTTTCAGAGCATACTCAACTTTTCTGTCAAGTTTAATTTTTCTTTCCTTATATTTTGGAGGATGGATGGGAGCAGTAAAGGCTATTAATTTTTCGTAATTTTTCTTGTTAATTATTGCTTGGTAAAGTTCATCTTCACTTTTTATAATTGTGTAATTTTGTTTTTGTAAGTTGCTTAATAATGGTTCGAAGTATTTTAGTCCTCCACCTATGGCTACATCTATGTTTGAATAAATAAGTTGTTGAGCAATAAATTGATCGTCTTTTCTCGATTTAGAGAAAGCATAAAAGGCAGCAGGTGTGGCGTGAGTAAGGGAACATTCAACAACAATTCCTGTAGATTTTCCTTCTTCTTTTGCAATATCCATTATTGTTGGTACTCTTTTACCATTTTCAATTATTCCTACTTGGTAATTTGGGACTTTTTTACCTGTTGCGAATGCAGTTGCAGCAGCCGCACTGTCAGTAATAACATAATCTTGGCTCCTTGTTCTAACAAGAAAAGAACCGTCAAATTTTTCAAAATTAGAAAATCCATTTTTTTGA
>Ga0105160_1000447_pt1 | contig 19277 bp, 18 predicted proteins | sample GXS110809BmetaG_FD_89591 | JGI IMG/M metagenome (GOLD analysis project Ga0105160, IMG submission 89591) | Hot spring microbial communities from Gongxiaoshe hot spring, China to study Microbial Dark Matter (Phase II) - GXS 110809B | ecosystem: Environmental > Aquatic > Thermal springs > Hot...
ATAATAATCACTCCGTAGCTGGCGTAGATTTATCATTGGAAGATTCATCGCCCTTATCTAAACCTACAAATACAAATTTATCAAAATTTGCTATACAACAATTGGCAAAGGAGATAAAAGAATTGTTAGAGGCTTGGTACAGACGAGCAGAGGAACAAGATGCAAAAAATAGTATGTGGGGGCAGGAAGAGAGTGATAGAAACAGAACTATGCAATTAGCTGAAAGAATACATCGATTAAAAGAGATATTATATGGATTTGATGCTTCTCCAAGTCTAAATAGATATGTAACACTTCAGCATGTTCTAGGAACTTTAGCTGAACAGGATCCAGAGGCTTATGGAAAATTGGCAGAGAGTTTGAACAATCTATTCAGAGAAATTCAAGAGAATGAAGAATTTAGAGCTTGGGTAGTTGGTCAACTAGAGCAAGAAGATCTAACTTTATTATTCGTGTTGGGTTTTGCAACAGCTAAAACAGGTGATGATTGGAATAATGTTAGCGGAGCAGCACAAGTATTAGGTTTAGAACCATCTCATGTGTATGAAGATATCTTTGGACAATCTCCAATCGAATCATTACCATCATTATCTGAGCAGGCAACAACACCGGAATTAACCGGACAAGGGGAGCAATCCTTCCAAGATTCTAATGTTAGTGTTGCTGAAACAGCTAATAAAATAGATATTAACAACTTACAAGAGCGATATAGGAGCGATCCTTATGTGGCACACATGCTGGATGCATTTGCAGCTCTAATGATTGCTAAAGGCAAATTAGATCTTCCTCCAGAGAGTGGTGGACCTCTTTCTCTTGGCGAATGGTTAATATCTAATCTGGAGAATAATCAACTGCAGGAAGAATTCAAAGCTTTTGTAGCTGTATCTCCAGAGCTTCAGAAGCGTCTAAATCTAAATATTGAGGATGTAATTAATAAGGCACGTGAGGAACGAAAGGAGATAATCGGTAGAATGATGGAGAAACATCCTAGCGAACGTGAATTGTTCGAAAAGATATTTGTATAATCTAATCTGTTAGAATAGGGATGTTGATATACATCCTAGTCATAATATTTGTATATGCAAATATAGAACAGAGTGTATATGAAAAGTATTATAATCAGAGCGTAGGTATTTTCTTACCTGAGTTAATGTATACTTCCATAGAGGAACTAGGGATCTCTCCAAATGAATACATGGTTCTAATAAATTCCAGACAATCCAGAGACCAGATGTTTCAGGAGTTATATGCGGGAAAAGATTATATCTACCAATGTTATGTCCTGTATAATTTTTCATACAATTTCTGCTCCAATCCAGTATTTGTGAGAACATATTTCTCAACACTACCTCAGCATAGATTGAGAGAGGAGATGACTTACAATAACCTCTATTCTATTCTGTATGGTATTAGAATTGTTGAATTGAAGGATACTAGAATTGATCCTGAAACAGGGGAAGAGTATATTGTATATAGATATATCATAGATGATTCTGGAAGTGCTAATTGTGCGATACTCTGGACGTTCTTACCTATATTTCCAACCGGGATTCTAACATATATAATATCAAATTACGCTATGAATGAAATATTGAATAATATCCAACCAGATACCTGTAGAGTTGCCTCCGACTATTACGCTAGAATCCTATCCCATCTGTCGAATATCTTAGAGAATCACAGACAAGCACTTGCCTACCACACAAGTGTTCTGAATCAAACCTATGATCAGTTCTATAGAAATGCTGGTTGCGATTACTATCCAAAATTATGCATTAGTGCGTTAGAATATTTAAATCGAAGTAAAGAATTATTAGAGCTATACAATACTCTACCTGATAGAATGCTAAAATCACACTCTGTATTTGTTATAAGATCATCATATCTTGTAGAAGATATAAGTACTATCAATTCGAAAATGATTGAATTGATGTCTGAGATCAATCTAGAAAATCAGAAATTATTAGAGAATATAAGTAATATGCAATTATCAAAAAATTGTATTGATGAGGAGTTACTATACATAGATTATAAATTCAAGGAAGGTAGTCCTAAGCAGGATTGTGAATATGCACTGCAGCTTATAAATATATACAATCCTGATCAGATACCTAACCAACTCTTCAGAATGAATAGGTATCTTAAAGATCTATTAAATTACATCGATAAATACAACCATCTGAATCGTATAGCTTATGATAAAGCCAAGATAGCTATAGATATGGTTAGGAATAGGAGATTAGATGAATTAGCCAGATCTAACCTGAATCAAGAATTGAAGAGAAGTTTAAGAGAAATGATACTACAAGACAGGAAAACCATGGGTAAAACCTATCTGTTTCTAGTGAATTTCAGATTTGAGGATTATTATGGAAATTGGAATAACTTATATACAAGAATAAATAGACTATTGGATCTGGCCGAAAAGGATGGATTAGATGTATATATAGAGAGAAGGATGTTTGAAACTATTCAGAACTATAATGATAGTGAATCTCTATATTTTATAGAACAATCTGTTCGTTATAAAGCTGTGAATGCCTATTCCTATCTGAATGATCAGAGAAATAGGATTTTGGATTTGATAAGTAGATTGCCTGGATCGGTTGCAGTTCAGTATCGAATTGAACTCCAGAGAATCGAACAGGGAGAGGGATTGGATATTGAGCAGAACATAGGTAGATTGAAACAGATTAGTAATGATTATATTAATCTCTTATCTAGATTAGAATCAGAGGTTCAGGTATATCTAAAAGAGAATTTAGATATTGAGTTCAATCTAATCTATCCTGAGAGGTTTTATGTAGATTCACCATCTAGATCTTACCTACTAGTTAGAGTATGTAATCCATTCGATGTGGAAATTAGGGATATAAATATACGTCCAAATCAATTGATGAGAGATTATGAAATGAATATCAAGATTAATACATTGCAGCCTATGACTTGTGAGCATTTTGAAAGTTCCAAAGAGGAAATATTTGCCACATCAAATATAATCCTAAATGAGGCTATTTTAAAAGATAATGTTCTCTACACTAAAGATATTCTAGTCATAACATCCAGACTGAATGGAAATGCTGTATACAATCTGAAAGAGTATAGGGTGAAGGTTGGTGAAAATAGATTTGAAGTTATCAATACAGTACCAGTACCACTATACATCAGAGAGTTGGTAGATAATAACACTAGAATAGTAGAGCTAGAATGGAAATACGGGAATTACTCTTCGATTAGAGTAGAGTATATGAATTTATCTCCTTGTGGTAGGCGAGGAAATGTCTTCAGATTCTGTAATACATCTATAGATTATATCATACCTAAATATGAGCAAGTTCTAAATATGTCTCTAAATGGATCTAATTACAGCGAGATATCAGATCATATAAACAGGAAGATAGAGGAGATCATGAATCAAAGATTTGTAGAATACTTAAACACAACCTACGGAAATCTAATAAATAACACCAATCTTTCAATCAACTATACCAACAGTTCTCAAATACTAATACTAGCTGATAAAAGTGTAGAGGATTATGCTAAAAAGATATATAACAATCTGAAAAGTATCCTGAGAAGTAGCGAAGGGAATGCATACCTATCCTATCTGTATCAGAAAGTACTGGCAGGAAATCTATCAGCATTACAGGAAATGGAGAGATTGAATGAGAGATCGAAAAATGTCTCTATAAATACCAGCATCATCGATAGATATGAAATGGATTACGTAAAGGAGTATTTTGATCTGGATCCGAAAAGAGTTAGAGATGAACTGGGGAGAATTTATGAAATGATGATATATGATGAGCAGAGAGCCCAGGAAAGATTGAGGGAATTGGAATCTAAAATCATATCCCAATATGAGATTGCTAAAGCTAGGATCAGATTGTTATTAGATAAATACTCTGCTGAAGATGTAGCTAAAATAGATAATATGCTAGAACAAAACAGAATAAAAGACGCTATAAACTACATGAAGAATTCTAAACCAATAGTTGTCAGATCTACAAATGTTCAGCAACAGCAGGATTTAAGACCTTATGCATTAGTATTCTTATTGATTCTAATAGGAATTTTATCATATCATATAATCAAAAAGAGAGGATCCCAAAGATATAGAATCCTAGATGAGGAGGATAAAGAATAAAAATCCAATCTACATAAAAAAGTGCATGAGTATTTACAGAAAAATATTAGAGGAAATAGATAGTATTGTAATAATAGATGTGAATGTAAAGGATATATGTGAATCTATAGAAGAGATAATAATTAATGAAGGATATGATGTAGCCTTCCCTGTGAATGTATCTATAAATGAGATAGCTGCACATTCTACAGCTAGTTTTAGAGAGCATAGAACAGTAGCTGAGGATGATTTGGTAAAAATTGATTTTGGTTACATTACAGAAACAGGAATAGTTGATAACGCAATAAGTATCAATCTGAGTGGTAAACACAAAGAACTCATAGAAGCTACTAAGGAGAGTGTTGATAAGGCTATTGCTATGATAAAACCAGATGTTACTATAGATGAGGTCTCTGGATTAATCCAAGATCATCTATCTAATAGAGGGTTCAAACCTATCTCTAATCTAACAGGCCATAGAATATCTGAATATATAATTCATGACGAACCATCGGTACCTGCTGTTAGAGATGGTAATCAATATAGATTCAAAGTAGGAGATAGATTTGCTATAGAGGTGTTTGCAACATATCCAGATGGTAGTGGTGAGGTAGTAGACACGAAAAGGATTGAAATATTTTCACTTATAGATTTTAATAAGTCAAGAGTTCCACGATCATCTCTTAGAGTCTATGAACACATACTGAATAATTACAGAGCTCTCCCATTTGCTAAGAGATGGCTAGCATCCGTATTTGGAGAGACTGTTACCAACATGAGTCTTCGAGAATTATACTTAAATGACTTTTTAGATGTATACCCTGAGTTAAAAGAGAGAAATGGTAAAGTAGTAGCACAATACGAGAGAACTATTCTAGTAGAAGAGAATGGGGCTAAAGTTTTAGAATAGTTACTCTTCCTCAGATCCTATATACTAGAAATATCTAACATCATTAACTTGTCTAGATAACAATCACTTACAGCTAGTTGAAAAATAGGGTTTAAGTAGATATGCCGGTGGAGGGATTTGAACCCTCGACCTCCAGGTAGCACCGGATATTTAATCCTTATGAGTCTGGCGCTCTACCCAGCTGAGCTACACCGGCTCATTTTATTTAAACCTAGAAATCTTTTAAACTTTTTTAGTGCTATTGAAAAGATATGGATGTTTTTAAGCTAGAAGATCTGAAAGTTCAATTATTATGGATCGGGATATTTCTTGTGTTGTACTTAATAACTAAGAATGTAATTTTTGGTTTTGGGATATTCTTTGTTATCGTATACGGGGCTTATCTAGACATAAAGAGATCATCTAAAGATAAAGGAGGGATGAATACTATCAAGGAATTATTTATCACTATATTAGGAGTTATCTTATTGACTCAGATCATAGGTTTGTTAATAGGTACTGCACCAAGTCCCGAACCAGTACTGATCTTTCCCTCAAATACCTTCCGACCGATTCTCTCCGTAATCCCAAGCTGTTCAATGGAACCTAATTATAGACAGGGGGATATTCTAATAATAGGTGATGCTAGTAATATTAATAGCATTAGATTAGAGGGTAAATTCAATCCATCTCCTATCATGATCTATGAGAATTACACTTACAATCTAGGTAGGAGCATTTGGTTGTATTGTGAAGCAAAAGGAGAGGCCAATATATGTAAAGAATTTTATGAGCATCCAGAAAGATTTGTAGAGATCTACGGAGATTTGAAGATTTTCTACGATAAGTGTACCAGAACAGGTAACATTCAGGAGATATGCGTATCTGGATTTGAAGTTAATGGAGAGAGATATAAAGTCTCTCCTAAAAATGGGGATCCTGTGGTATATGCTCCAAATCCTAAAGATATCTTCTATAGATTTGGGTTTATAATACACAGAGTCCAGTTTATACTTTGTGATGGGAATAATTGTCTATACTTTACAAAAGGGGATAATAATAATATATTTGACTTTCAATTTGGCAATTATCCTTTCAACTCATCCAGAATAATAGGTAAGCCTATTGTTAGAATACCATATCTAGGTTACATTAGAATATTTTTAGGAGGAGTCCCTCTAGATACAAAAGAATGCCAGCACGTACTTACATGTCAATAGCTAGAAATACTCGCCTATCTCTAAATCCTAATGCCATTACTCTATACTTACTCAATAATCCGTCAACTAGAGCTGGATCAGAGACGATAACATCTCTTATATTATCCACCAACTGATCATATCGATCGATCATTATAGCTTTATATAAGCTATATTTGCTTGCTATCCCCGGAATTGCCACCAATCTAACCTGAAACTCCAACAATTTTTCCAATCCCTGTAACTCTCTGTGAATCTCTACCTGAACATTTATGTAATAAGTTAGCTTATCGTAGATATCCAAATTCTTAATAATCCCCCTATCCAAATCTCTATCTCGGATGTGTAAAAGGTTATATGTATTAGCTAGCTCCCTGGTTACTTCCACAGCATTCCCAATCAGCCTCATATCCACAGTATAGAATTGCTTATCCTTGAGTATCACATATTTTCCAAGTTTCATATATAGCCTTTTGGATTAGTCACAGCTCTATTTTTCTTACTTTCTATTGCAGCTATGAAGTGCTCTTGCTTTACCTTATCTGCATTAGCTCTAAGTGCATTCATAGCAGCTTCTCTAGCAACATCAGATATATCCGCTCCTGTATAATTCTCCATCATATCTACCAACTGTTCTAGCTTAACATCACTATCCAGAGGCATCTTCTGAGTATGTATTTTTAATATCTCTAATCTCTCCTCTCTATTAGGAATTCCTATCTCAATCTTCCTATCAAATCTACCAGGTCGTAATAGAGCAGGATCAATAATATCTATTCTATTAGTAGCTCCTATTATCAATATTCTCCTATTGTTCTTTATACCATCCATCTCTGTTAGTAGTGCATTTACCACCTTTCTCTCTACACTCTCTGCCTCATCAGAACTTCTAGTAGATGCTATTGCATCAATTTCATCTATGAATATAATGCATGGGGCTGTCTGTCTTGCTTTCTTGAAAACCTCTCTTACATTCTTCTCACTCTCCCCTACCCATTTACTGAACACTTCAGGTCCATTGATAACTATAAAGTTGGCATTAGCCTCTGTTGCAGCAGCTTTAGCCAATAGTGTCTTTCCAGTTCCAGGAGGTCCATACAGCAATACTCCTCTGATAGGTGTAAGTCCAAATCTCTCCATGATCTCTGGATTATTCAGGCTATAGTGGATGATCTCCTTAAGCTCTTCCTTAACTTTTTTCAGACCTCCAACCTGCTCCCATTTCACATTAGGTTTCTGAACGTATATCTCTCTTAGTGCTGATGGTTGAATCTGATTCATTGCAATATAGAAATCATCCTGAGTGACTACGATCTTGTTTATCAGATTCTGATCCAACTTATCCTGTTCTAACATCTTCTTGAAATTCTCATCTTTCAGATATCTTCTAAGAGCAGCTAATGCAGCCTCCTTTGCTAATGCTGATATATCTGCTCCAGTATATCCATGAGTAATATCGGCTATTCTCTCCAGATCAACATCCTGTAGAGGCATATTCCTTGTGTGTATCTTCAGAATCTCCAATCTACCATTTCTATCTGGAGGATTTATCTCTATCTCCCTATCAAACCTTCCTGGTCGTCTAAGTGCCTCATCTATCTCTTCAGGTCTATTAGTAGCAGCTATTACTATCACCTCTCCTCTTCTCTCTAAACCATCCATTAGAGTCAGTAATTGAGCAACCAGTCTTTTCTCCACTTCCCCAACCACTTCAGCTCTCTTAGGAGCTATAGCGTCGATTTCATCTATAAATATTATAGATGGGGCAGTTTTCCTTGCTTTCTCAAAAATTTTCCTCAGTCTCTCCTCAGATTCACCAACCCATTTACTAACTATCTCTGGACCAGCTATGTGATAAAAGGCTGCATTAGTTTCGTTTGCAACAGCCTGAGCCAATAGTGTCTTTCCAGTTCCAGGAGGTCCATACAGCAATACTCCTTTTGGAGGAGTTATACCTAATCTCTGAAACAGTTCTGGATGTTTTAGAGGCAATTCTACCATCTCTCTAATCTTCTGAATAGCGTCATCCAACCCACCAATATCATCATAGGTAACCCTAGGAATTCCCTCTATCTCCTTGGTGGAGCTCATCTCTATAATAGTATTAGCTCTAACCATTCCCGCTCTATCGGGGGAGGTTCTAACAACTTTGAAGAATATTGGCTCGTATAGAGGCAAGATGTACACGTTATCAACGGTTAGAGGTTTATCAATATAATATTCAAGTATCATTCTCTTGAATTCATGTTCATACTGATGCAAATCCTGATCCAACATTATAGATACAGTTACTCTATTCAGATCCTTGAGTTCTGCCTTTTCAATCTCAACAATGTCACCAGATGATACATTCAGGTTCTTTCTGAAAACTCCATCTAGAGCTATCTGGTCAGGATCTATTCTCATTGGCCATGCGATTCCATGAGTTATCTGATTACCCTTTGTAACTCTTATAATTTCACCTGGATGGATCTCCAGGCCATCCATAGTCTTCTTGTTCAGACCTATCAACATCCTACCCATATAACTCTTATCTGCCATTACCACTTTCAATTCTATTTTCATATTTATCACCCAATAAAATAGATTAAAGTAAGTTTTTAAAAGCTTACGGAATTATTCTGAAGTACACTCTCCTGTTGGATTTACCCTTATTCTCCATTTTAACAATCTCTATCTTTCCTATTTCTGATAATTCTCTCACATGAGTTCCCCCATCTGCTTGTATATCCACCCCTTCAATCTCTACAATCCTAACTCGTTCTAATTTTTCTAAAAAATCCTTCTTATATAATTTTACCAAATCCGGTCTATTTAATGCCTCCTCCTTGCTAATATAATACACTCTAACCCTAGCATTCCTAGCTATAATCTCATTAGCTTCTCTTACAGCTCTTTCCATCAACTCCCTATCAAAATTATCTATATTAAAATCAAACCTGGATATATCTGTATCTAATTGATTTCCAGTGATCATAGCCTTATATTTACCATACATAACACCGCCAGCTAGCACATGTGCTGCAGTATGCATTCTCATTAACCTATACCTCCTTTCCCAGTCAATAACCATTCTAACTCTGCCTTCTGTCACAGATCCTTCCACCACATGTACTACATCATCTCCTTCCTTGTATACATCTATTACTCTAGCACTACCAATATATCCAGTATCATTAGGTTGCCCACCACCTCTAGGATAGAATATAGTTCTATCTAGTATCACATGATTTCCATCTACTCTAATAACCTGGCCTTCTAGTTCTCTAATATAGCTATCATCTAGATAAAGGAGTTCAGTCATGTAATGAATATCTTTAGATATCTTTTTATTCACTACAGAAAAAAATTTTAGAGATCCTCCCAGATAGGTTCATATAACGATATATACAATCCTTACCACTAGGATGCGTATCTATGAGTATCGTTCTACCTAAATACTCCATACTATCAGAACCAGATATTGTATATGAATTCTGTTCTATATATCTCTGACTAGCCTCCAATAATAGTGATTTGATCTTCAGATGCTCCTGCCTTCTGATTTCAAACTCAGTATATCCGATGTAATAGTAATAAATCGTATATAACACATTCAAGATAATCGTGAAAATTAGCAGAGTTTCAACAATTCTCATCTAACTCTAGAACCCCATATTTATTGTTTTTAAAGACTCTAGCTATGTTTCTTACCTGCTCTAGATATACATCTCCATAAACTCTATTCATACAGGAACTATAGTAATATCTAAACTCCAGTAAATCTAGATCAGATTTGTAGGAAAATAACTTGAATTCAATTAGAAGTATTAGAAGAGATATCAATATTAAAGATTCTACAACTTCATATATCAGCATATCTAGCTCTAGATCTTATCTCATGAATTCTTGCAACTATAGCAGGATCCGGATGATAAGACTCTAGTATCACATCTTCATAATCCACTGCTTGCGATATAGCTACTAATATATCACTAGCTATATCCTCTAGTTTCTTACTGTAAAAACTCAAACCAAAATCTATAATATAATACCTCTCCCCATCATAGAGAATGTTATAAACTGATAGATCATAATGGATTATCCCCTTATCATGGAGTTTCCTAAGCATCTTGCCAATGTACGATGCAATTTCCCTATCTAGCTCTGGATTATCTCCATCTATATATTCCATCTCAAATTGATATGTGGATTTTGATATGGGTCTAGGTACATTCATCTCTCCATATAGCTTCCTAAGAATATTATATTCAGTAGTAGTTCTGATCTTCCTTAACTTCTCATCTAGATCAATTTCCATATACTCCCTCCTAACCCTGTCTTTTATCACTATATTCCGGGATCTATCCAAGTATATATAACTTTCACTCCCTCTTGCCAATAATTCCACTAATTTCACCTCTTAACTCATCCAGACGATAGTGCGATATAATCATCTGAAACATCTCCCTATCTTTACCACTCAATTCTGGATCCTTACCAGCTATGTACAGTGTTATAATACTAGCTATCATCTCTGAGATATTAGTGTGTGGGTGTCCTACTTTTGTATCAAAATATTTACTCTCTGCAAATCTATGTGGATTTCTATACAAGTATAATGAAGCTTCCAAAACCTTATAGTTGTTAAACATAGATATCACATGAGAGAATTCGTGAAGCAATTCCATAAGCCTATCCTTATTACCTATTATCATCCTATTATCATTCAATATAACGCTAGGTATTGGAAGATCTACCATTATCACATCAAAAGGTAATAGAGTGAATCTGGTATCAGAAGCAAGTTTGCTTATATGCTTATCTAGTGCTGTTAACAATCTATGTACATCCTCAGATCTCTCTGATTCTGTTATCAATCTAAAATTGCTGTATTGATATTCGTGATATCTCTCTCTGACTCTAAATGTACGTCGAATATTATTCTTAACAATCATATAATGGCTGTTTGGAGCAGAGAATGGTAAGAAGGATTTTCCACTAAGATTAAAAGGAGCTCTAGATTCCATGATTATAACGTTATTTGAATAGCTGTTCCAATCTCCATTCTCCTTCTTGAATAGAATGCTAGAGCCACTAGTTATTAACCCTAATAGATAATTTCGATTATCTCTCTTTGGGTAATTATACTCAATAACAAGTCCGGTAGCTCTCTCATCGATTACCTTTATCTCAGGTATCTTATAGGACCAATTGACCACTGCTATCAATCCCGCTATAACTGCAGCTCCGGATCCTACCCATACTTGATTTGTAATCATAAGTATTAATTGGATTTATGATTTTAAAAACTTCCTTCCTATATGGAATTCATGCTATTTGTAACTTCTAACATACATAAATTCAATGAGGCCAAACATATTATCCCATCCCTAGAAATGCACAGGATGGATCTCAACGAGCCTCAAGATAGTATAGATGTAATCGCCATGTCAAAGGCATTACAAGCATATTCAAAACTCAAACAACCTCTCGTTGTAGAGGATACTGGATTGTTTCTGAACGCACTATCTGGATTTCCGGGTGAGTATAGTGTTTGGCTGCATAAGAGATTAGGATGCAAAGGGGTGTTAGATCTATTGAGAGATAAACAGGACAGATCTGGTAGGATGGTTACTGTGGTAGCATATGCTGATGATAATGGGATAAGATTGTTCAGAGGAATTCTAGAGGTGGAGATATCTGATAGAGAGAGGGGAGAGGGATTTGGATTTGATCCTATACTGATACCAAAAGGACAATCATTCACTCTTGCAGAGAGACCTGATTTCAAACTAGATTATTCTCATAGAGCATTAGCTTTCAAGCAGCTAAAAAGATATGTTTTTAAAAAATAAATCATGTTATGAGTAGGATGAAAATTATAAACAGAGCTGTCCTAAGTCCTCAATATCTCCCATCAAATCTACCATACCGAGAAAGAGAGATAGAGATTGTATCTAAGTATCTTGAGAGATTTGACCAAGGAGAACAGATGCCAAACATAATCATATATGGACCTACTGGATCTGGTAAAACATCTGTTATAAAGTATATAATCAAGCATCGATCCTTTAAGAATATTGATGTAGTCTATCTAAATGCTCGACTCTACAACACTTCTTACAAGATCCTATCTAAGGTTACCGAGGATGAGGAAAAATTGGGATATCCTATATCTTATTTCATAGCTAGATTGAAGAATAGATCAAAAAATCTTGTTCTGGTTATAGATGAAGCCGATTTTGTCAGAGATATTGATGACCTACTATACACTCTCTCCAGAATAGATGATGGATTCAATATATCCATAGGGATGATTCTAATCACTAACTCAATACAGTTAAAATCTAAATTAGATCCAAGAACACTATCATCTCTTAATGATATAGAGCTATTCTTCAAACCATATTCTGCAGAACAGTTAAGGGATATACTCAAGACTAGAGTTGAGATGGCTATCGATGGAGAATATGATATAGGAGCTATAGCTAAGATAGCTGCATTAGCAACAGCTGAGAGTGGTGATGCAAGATACGCACTCAAGTTATTATCCAGAGCACTAGAGATCTGTGAAACTGAGAATGCAAACAAATTAACAGTAGATCATGTAGATAGGGCAGTAGATATGATAGAATTCGATGTGGTTGCAGAGGCTATAAGAGCAATGCCTATGAATATACAGATAGTATTGTACTCAATAGCTAAGTCACTATCCGGAAAGCAGAAAGACCTCTTTGAATCAACACTTCAGGATATGTTATCTATATCAGAATTATATAATAACTACATAAAGATCTCTGAAAGTGTTTTTGGTAGAAAAGCTAAGAGTCTGAAATGGTTTAAACATTACTTATCTGAATTGGAAAATCTGGGATTTATATCTCTTATTGCTGTAAAGACCAAGAGCAGGGAAATTGTATCTTATGTGAGATTAGGAATGAATCACAAAGATATTTTAAAGTATTTTGAGAAATATATTGGGATAAAATGAAATATTTATTCTTAGCATTCATTCTTCTGATCTCAGGTTGTTTGCAACCTGTACAATTTACAAGAGATTGTAGCAAAATCAAGGATGTATCCATAGGCATGAATTGTTATAGAGAACAAGCATACTATAGAGCAGCTATTGGGGATGTAGCCGGAGCCCTACAGAGTTGTAGAGAAATACAGAAATATCTATTCTCTTTTGATCATATATCTGTGTCTATATATGCATTTGATAAGACCTTAGCAGATCTCACTAGAGTTCTGTTTGTCAGTGATAATTATAACAACTGTATTCTGAATGTAGCAAGATTAGCTAGAGATGAGGGTATATGTAGTAATATGGTTACCACTTCCGATCTAGTTAAGTTTATACCGGCACTGGCAACATTCATAGATCAAATAATTCCAGTAACAGTTTCCTCAGAAGAGATGTGTAGGATAGATGTGAGATCAATATCAGCAAGATACGGGGTTATAAAACCATTTGATAAGTACATAGAATGAAATGATATTACATATAGATGATAAATATGATAAAAATAATATCTATGTGTTTTATAGAGATCATTATGAAGTGATAAACAAGGATGCATATAGATACTCTTTCAATAGGGGAAACGAATTGAGGAAGATCTGGAAAAGAATGGAAATGGTGGATTTGATAAAAGTTCCTGATGGAGAGTTTGAAAAAACATTAACTCCAAAAACCAGGTTTATAAATGATAATCGATTGTATCCTGAATACAGATTGTCTAATCTAACCAGTATGTCATTTGATATTGAAACATATAATCTAGAAGGGTTTCCTGATCCGGATAAGGACAGGATAGTTAGTATAGCATATGTGTATGAAGGGAATGTAGAGGTAATAGCTGAAGATGATGAGCAGGATACAATCACATCTTTCTTGAATGCAGTTAGAGCATATGACCCAGATATAATAGTAGGATACAACCTAGAGAGATTTGATCTTCCCTATCTAGCCAATAGAGCTAAAAAGTTAGGGATAGATTTCAATATAGCTAGGTATGGATTACCCACCAGAGATCCGATCAACATACCTGGAAGAATTGTGTTTGATGTATATAGATTGGCAATTCTTCTGAGTAGATTTGGGATACTAGATTTAGATGATTTTAGTCTCTCTCACGTATACTATAAAATATTTGGGGAGAAGAAATTCGAAATAGATAAAGATATGATCTGGCATCTTTGGGAAAATGATCGAGATAGGTTATTGGAATATAATAAGGGTGATGCCATAGCTACAGACAGAATCTACAGGAGATTTTTACCTCTGATGTTAGAACTATCCAATCTATCTAGAATGTATCTACAAGATCTGATCAGAGGGTATTCAAGTAAAATAGTCGATAACCTCATTGTATCTGAAGGGTATTCTAAATACATCATTCCAGATATCTATCAAGAACATGAGGAGGAGAGTTACGAGGGAGGGTATGTTAAGATGCCTAAGCCTGGGTTATATGAGAATATAGCTGTTCTAGATTTTGCAAGTATGTACCCTTCTATTATAATAGCTAACAACATAGATTACTATACTCATTTAGGGGATAAAGATTTTCTGAGCGAACCTCTAGGACTCATTCCAACTACTCTAAAGAGAATTGTTGATGAACGTATGAAAATAAAGAATCTAATCAAACAGCAACAGGATAGATCTCTGGAAATAAAATCTCAAGCCCTGAAGATAATTGCAAATTCATTCTATGGTTATATGGCTTATCGTAGATCCAGATTCTACCTCAAGGAAGCTGCAGAGAAGGTTACTGAGATAGGTAGAAATATAATTCTGCAAGTTATAGACATGGCTCAAAGTGCAGGGATGGAGGTTGTATACGCAGACACTGATTCAATATTTATTATATACAGTACTAAGGAGAAAGTGTTAGAATTTGTGGATATGGTAAACTCAACTTTTCCGACTATGAAAATGGAGATCGAAGGATTCTACAAGAGAGGTATATTTGTGAGTAAGCGAAGTGATGATACTGGTGCAAAGAAGAAATATGCTCTAATAAGAGAAGATGGGAATATAAAGATACGTGGGTTCGAATTGGTTAGAAGAGATTGGTGCGAATTGGCAAGAGAATTACAAGAGGAGGTACTAACTAGGATCTTGAGAGATGGTGATGTAGAAGGTGCGGTTAAGAGAGTTAGAGAAACAATTGAGACTCTAAAATATGGAAAGGTAGACCCTCAGAAGCTTGTTATATATACGAAGCTATCTAAAGATATAGATGATTATAAAAATGTTATGCCAGAATTGGTTGCAGCTAAGAAGCTTATGGCACTAGGATGGGATAAGAGAAGATTATCTGGAGCAGTTATAAAATACATCATAAGTGCTGGATCTGGAAACATAGCAAGTAGAGCAGAACCTGTAGAGATATTTATAAAAAACAATCTGAGATATGATCCAGATTACTACATAGATCATCAAATACTACCTGCAGTATTGAAGATAATGTCTTCATTAGGTTATGATGAACAGAGATTAAAAAGTAATCTTAAACAGAATAGATTAATATGAGATTCTTTACACACAAGAAATCAGTTAGTTTCAGATTAGATGTAGATACATTTTATGTGTATGAAATAGATAGTAGAGGGAATATAGTTGATGATAACTACAAGATCTCTGAGCCGGGAGATCATAACATATACATACTAAAAAAATCTAATTGGGCTACTGATAATGCTATTATTGAGATAGCTAAAAACAATAATCTAAGATTTAGAGACATAGGATTTGCTGGGATGAAGGATAAGAGAGCTACTACATATCAACGTATCTCATCTCAAAAATCCCTTAACATCAAACTGAAAGATATCTCTCTAATACTAGCAGGTAAGGGCAGTAGAATCTCTATGGGGGATCTTTGGGGAAATATGTTCAGAGTTTATACAGGAGCAGATACATCTAAGATAGCACAGGGAATTAGAGATACTTCTGGGAGATTCATGAACTACTTTGGAAGTCAGAGATTTGGTAGAAATGGTATAAATCTCAGAGTGGGTATAGCATTGCTACAAGGTAGGATGTCTGAAGCTTTGGACTTATATCTGTATGAACCTAGAGAAGAAGGTGATATCAGACAGAATGAATTTCCAAAATATCTTAAGCATGAGAGAATGATATCTCAGCTCAGATCTAGATACAATGATATTAGAGTATGGAAGATGCTACCCAGAAACTTCTCTCTGATGTTTATACATTCGGTACAATCATATATATTCAATCAAGAATTGGATATAAGATTTGATATGAATGATTATGCTGATACATTGAATCTAGTCGGATGGGATACAGAGCTAAATAAATATGAGAAAGAGATATTAGATGGATTAAATATAGAGCAGGAGATGTTTAGAATGAAGAACCTTAGATTTCTGAATGCCAGAGGAAGTACTAGATCAATGTTCGTTACTCCTAAAGATTTAAAGATCTATGATGATTATATCGAATTTTCCCTTCCATCTGGTAGTTATGCTACTGTGTTCCTGGATCAGATGGTAGGAGATATGTATTTAAATCAATATATCTCTATATAAATAGATGAATGACAAATATGTTCAGATGTTAGATAATCTGTATTCCAAACTAGGTAATAAGAGTTCTTCAGGAAACAGATTTGAGATTCCGAAAGTTGAAATAGTCTATCAGGGATCTATAACTATCTGGAAGAATTTTAATAGATTTGTAGAATTGTTTAGAAGAGATAGGGATTTTATGATCAGATTTTTTAAGAGAGAATTAGGTGCCCCTATAGATGATAAAGGTGAGGAACTACTGATACATAGGAGAGTTCCAGCACATAATCTAGAGATCAAAGTTAATTCATTTTTTGAATTATACGTCAGATGTAATGAATGTAAGGGTCCAGATACACATATTGTAGAGAAGGATGGCCTAAAACTATTGGTTTGTGAAATATGTGGTGCATCTAGGGTGATAAGATGAAAGATCAGGAGTTTGATGCTAAAGATATAAGAATGCCGCAGAATGGAGAGTTGTTCGCTGTGGTAATATCTGAGATGGGAGGAGCTAGAATGTTGTGTCACTGTCAAGATGGTAAGGAGAGAGTATGTAGAATTCCTGGTAGAATGAAGAGCAAATTTTGGGTAAAAGAAGGGGATTTAGTATTGGTGAAACCATGGGATGTGCAGGGTGATGAAAGAGGGGATATAGTTTGGCAATACAAAGCCATTGAAGTCCAATACCTAAAGGATAAGGGCATTCTAGAGGGGCTACCTATATGAAGCTATATGATAGCTACGATAAAACTATAAAGCCCTTTATACCAAACACTCCAAATAGAGTTATAATGTATGTGTGTGGATTAACTCCTTATGATGACGCACATCTTGGACATGCTAGAACTTATATATCTTTTGATATTCTCAAGAGATACCTAATATTCAAAGGTTATGAAGTCTTTCACATCCAGAATATAACAGATATCGATGACAAGCTTATCAATAGAGCTAAAGAGACTGGTGAGGATCCTATAAGAATAGCCGATCACTATCATACCAGAGCACTAGAATTGTTTAATATTCTAAACATCATACCTGCAGATGTATACCCAAAGGTGTCAGAACATCTATCTGAAATAGAGACGATAGTACAGGCTCTAATGGATAAAGGTTATGCATATAGAACCAGAACGGGGATATACTTTGATATTTCTAAATTTGATAGATATGGTAAGCTATCTAATCAATCTATACAAGAGATAGATAAGCATAGAATAGAGCCCGATCCTACTAAAAGAAATGTTAGTGATTTCGCTCTGTGGAAGTATACTGATGATTACACTTGGGATTCTAAATTCGGAAGAGGGAGACCAGGGTGGCATATAGAGTGTAGCGCTATGGCTCTAAAGTACTCAAAAGGAGCTACATTAGATATTCATGGTGGAGCTAGAGATCTAATATTTCCTCATCATGAGAATGAAATTGCACAGAGTGAATGTTACACAGGGAGGAAATTTGCCAATTTCTGGATACATACCGGATTTCTAACTGTGAATGGGGAGAAAATGAGTAAGAGTCTGAAGAATTTTGTAACTATTAGAGATGTTCTATCTAGATACGATCCTATGGCTGTTAGGATGATGTTTGCTAGTGTTAAATATTCAAGTCCAATTGACTATTCAGAAGAAGCAATACAACAAGCCTATCAAAATTATAACACTCTAGTACAGTTCTACAATAGAATAAAGTCAACTGAGCCATCTGATATAAACAATACTGATAATAAAAATTTTCTAGTGAATTCAATACAAGAGTTCTATAATAACATGGATAACGATCTGAATACACCTGGAGCTATGAGCATTCTGTTTAGTATAATAAACTATTTCAATACTCATCCAGTAGATAGAATCTCTAAACATCTGATACTGAATTTCATAAACCAAATATCGTTCATATTTGGACTTGAGCTCAAAGATGATTCCAAGAAGAAGTTGGATAGATTATTAGAATCTCTAGGTGATTACAGAGCTGAGCTTAGAAAAACCAAGAGATATGATGAATCAGATAGACTTAGGGAAGTGATACAGAAAGCTGATATAAAAGTATATGATAGAGCTGATGGTAGCGAATATATCTATTGACAGTATCTATTATATAGACTCATCTCATCTATTTTTCTTATAACTGAGTACATAATTATCAAAAATGATATTGGTACTAAGAGAGATATAAAACTACCTAAAACAGATGATAATATCCCAGCACCAGCCATTATTGGGATAGTACAACCTAAACAGGATATACTAGAAGCTAGAGTTGCCGTTAAGGGAATAGATAATTTAGCTCTTGTAGAGTTGCATGTGCTTAATATTATGTACACTCCTATAGCTATTGGAGTTATTAGTTGAAATATCATCTTGATAGGATCCTGGAGTAACATGTAAATATGAAACTCCAATCTATCTATTAGAGATATATTCAACTGGAATGTGCTGATATAAGATATTATAATATGATAGGCGATAAATACTATGATTATCATCATCAAATACTTTGGTTTAGAGATTAGATTTGATATGATCTTTAC
>Ga0105160_1000448_pt1 | contig 19266 bp, 23 predicted proteins | sample GXS110809BmetaG_FD_89591 | JGI IMG/M metagenome (GOLD analysis project Ga0105160, IMG submission 89591) | Hot spring microbial communities from Gongxiaoshe hot spring, China to study Microbial Dark Matter (Phase II) - GXS 110809B | ecosystem: Environmental > Aquatic > Thermal springs > Hot...
GGATTAATTATATCATAACTTTCTTCTAAACCACCATAATATCAGCCCTGCACCAATAACTAGACTAGTCATACCAGCGTATGTTATAGCATGTATGACCATCGTATCCATCTTTGCTGATGATATGAGAGCCTTATCTATATCACTAACTTCATATACCTCGCCATAGACTATAGTGCTAAACTCAACATTGCTATCAGGACTGCCTCCTATCTCTTCAAACCTTATAATTATTGGTCCAGGTTCAGAGAATACATAGTATTTGATATCGCTACCTCTCTCAGAGTAGCCAAGGGATCTGTATATCTCTCTTCCATTCTGGTAGAGGACAAAATAGTAGTTGAGGAGATGCTGCTTTATAGTACCACTTATATCGAAGAAGTCGTTTATGAAAGCTATCCTCTCTCCTGTAGTTATAATAGATGGGGCCCATGTTATACCAACATGGTACCTCCTATCAGGTGTTACAGTCATTATTGGGAAGGTAACCCTGTTGCCATTAGCATCATGAGGATAATCAGGGATCTGTTGCTCAACTATCACAACCCCGATCATCCATGGATGTACTGCACAAAAGTATGCAAATCTACCAGGTTTCTCAAACTTGTATGACCAACTCTCTCCTCTACCTATCAAACCACTATCGAAAATCCCATCTGCTACCCCTAATTTGCCAGTAACACCTTCATACCTACTAACACCCTTCCCACTTGTAATAGTGTGTTGCACTGTATCGTTGTTAACCCATGTTACTGTATCTCCAACCCTGATCTTGAGATTTGATGGTATATACCATTCTATAGGTTTGGGGAACTGAGGATCGAACGATGGATCGCTAGCCCGTTCAGGTATAAGTACTATCTTCTCCTCACCATATACAACTGGTATGGATATTATTGTTATCATTATAATGATAACAACCATGGCCGAGTATACTCTTGTTTGATCATTCATCTTTCTTTATTAGAGAAAGATCTAATAAATATCTTTCTTATAGGTACTATAATTTATAATAATTATCATTCTAGCATACATGATTTATAAGGTATAACATCGTAGATATGCTCTAGATCCAACATTTGATAGCATAAATAGTTCCAATATACACTATCTAGCAGGATGTTATATATTCCCCTCTTCATAATCAGCCTATATGAGTAAGGTTTCAAGGTTTGGGATATATGCAAAGGGTACCATAGTTGCGTTGGTGATGGGTGTACCTGCTGTGGCATCATTCATGATAACATGGAGGGTTACTAGCAACATACTTACAGCAATCATAGTTAGTATAGTGGTATACATTATAGCCATGGGGTTTGCATTCAAGATAGCAAAGAGACTTGCCAAGGAATAAATGATAATGATAGCAAAGCAAGATGATGATAACAACAACTACTACACTTTATATCCTAATCCAATACAATCTATTACATCTTCTTAATGAACAATCTTCCTTCCATTCCATTGATCCACCAATCTACCTACCTTCCCATCTCTTGAATAGGTTATGCTCTATCCCAAACTGGTCCAGCACCTTCCCTACTATATGGTTTATCAGATCATCTATACTCTTTGGTCTATGGTAGAACCCAGGCATGGCAGGGAGTATCACTACTCCTAGCCTAGCAAGTTTGAGCATATGTTCAATATGCACTGCTGTAAGAGGCGTCTCTCTAGGCACTAGTACTAACCTTCTAGACTCCTTCATTGCTACAATCGCCGCCCTTGCTATAAGCGTGTCATCCAAGCCTAGGGCTATACTTGCTAGAGTCTTCATGCTGCAGGGGATGATCACAGTACCATCTAGCCTGAATGATCCACTCGATGGTCTTGCTGCTAGATCATCATTGCTATATGTGTAATCTGCTAAAGCCTTAACCTTCTCAACACTGAAATCTGTCTCAAGCCTTATGCACTCCTCAGCCCACCTGCTTATTATAAGATGGGTCTCAACATTAAGAGCCTTCAATGCCTCGAGCAGCCTTATCCCGTATATTGCTCCAGAACCTCCACTCATGCATGTGAGTATGCGCATACATCTGCTCTGCATACTCCTGCTTTATTCATTTGCTCCCTTGTTAAATAACCTTTATAATCCAAACCATGTAAGAATTTATGGTTATGGTTGGGGGATGATGAATGGATATGGTATCTATGGAGCAGGTAGAGAGTGATATGGCTAGGGAGTTGATGGTTAACATGGATGTTATAAAGGTATACATGCTACTCATAAGGAAGGGTATGCTTAATGCTAGGGAGATTGCAGATGAGTTGAAGATCGATATTAGCAAGGTTAATGATGCACTATCCAACCTTTTAAGGGATGGGGCATGTATAGAGATAAATGGTAGGTATGAGGCACTCAACCCTAGATTTGCAGTAACAAACATGTACAGGATGCTATGCTTAAGGATGAATAGAGAGGTTAAGAGGAATGAGAGGATAGATGGTATAGCAAGCATACTTGAGAAGGTGTATGATGATGCAAGGAGGTGATTATCATGGCTGAGTGTATGCATAGCAATGTATACTATGGCGTGGTTAACATAAAGCATAGGAACAGGATAATTGGAGCAATAGATGTGTGGAGATGTGTGAAGTGCAAGAGGTTATTCGCTGAGGAGAAGAGGCTTGGCATACTAGATATCTCGCCAGAGGTAGGGATGCCAAGTATAAGTGATGAGGAGTCATGGTTCCTCTTAACATGTAAGTTGAGATCAGAGTGGGCATTGGTGAAGGTGAATAGTAATGGCTCTTCTACAATAGAGCATGAGTGTATAGATGGTAATGTGAAGTTACAAGTAAGGGATTTCAAGATAGATGATGATCATAGACTCTTTGCTATAAGAGATCTGATAAATAAGGAGGTTGAACTTGAGTGAATGCTGTTAATAATAGTGATGAGAGGATAAGAGGTGAGAGGATAAGAGGTGAGAGAGATGAGTATGATAGATATGATGATCTTAAGGTTTATGTTACAAGTGTAGATGCAAGTGATATAACAAGTAGGTTGAATGGCTACTTTACACTTGATGGGGAGAGGATAAGGTTTCAAGGTATAGCGTTTGGTAGGATAGGAGGCCATAACATACACGTTAAGATAAGCAAGAGGGCAGAAGCAATGCTTAAGAGGATGGGTTATGATCCAGAGCATGTATTGGTTGCAGTACAGATGAAGATGGTTGAAGGAGATATAACAATAGAAGGGCATGATACGAAAGAGTAAATTAATTAATTAATTGGGCATCTACCCTCTCTCCGATACATTTTATAAAGATTCTAGCCTTATCTACACGATGTGATGAATATAAAAATCATTGGCTTAATAATTGGTCCACTGTTATTCCTCCTAATACTTGTAGCCCCAACTCCTACTGGTCTATCTGAAGAAGGCAAGATAGTACTAGCCATAGCATCATGGATGATAGTCTGGTGGATAACTGAAGCTATCTCAGTCTATGCTACAGCATTATTACCATTGGCATTATTGCCTATAATGGGTGTATTACCATTGACTAGCGTTGCCTCTGAGTATATGCATCCAATAGTAGTGCTCCTCCTCGGCATGTTCCTCATAGCAATAAGCATAGAGAAGTCAGGTCTGCATAAGAGGATAGCATTGATGCTCATCTCTGTATTTGGTTACTCGCCAAAGAGGATAGTCTGGGGGTTCATGATAGCAACTGCTCTACTCTCCATGGTTGTTCTTAGCACAACTGCAGTACTTGTGATGCTCCCTATAGCACAGGTAATAACCAATGTAATAGCAAGATCAAATCAGGTTATACTAGACAGGAACTTCACAGTAGCATTCATGCTAGGCATAGCGTATGCATCATCCATAGGAAGTATTGCTACATTGGTTGGTGCACCACCTAACCTGATCTTTGCTGGTACAGTGATGGAGACATTTGGCTACACTATATCATTTGCAGAGTGGTCTGCACTTGCTGCACCACTATCACTTACAATGCTAGCCATAACTGGTTTAATAATGACTAGGAGGTTGAACGATCAAGGTTCAAGCTCCTACGATGCTATAAAGGAGATACTTAGGATAGAGAGCGGGAATGTTAGATGGACTAGAAGTCAGATGATAGTACTGCTAGTACTGCTAAGTGTACTTACTCTCATGTTCACCTCTCCTTATTGGTTACCTGAATCCTCCATGATAACCAACTCTGTAATTGCAATAGCTGGAGGGATATCACTCTTCGTGATACCACATGGTAGGAGAGAGCGAATACTGGATTGGGCAGAGGTTGAGAAGATGCCATTTGGCATACTCTTCCTGCTTGGAGGAGGGCTTGCACTATCACTCTCATTCATAAAATCTGGTCTCGCATTATGGTTGGCAGAAGCACTCTCATTTGTAAATATACTTCCATACGAGTTGGTTATAGTACTACTAGCAGCATTGATAATGTTTATATCAAACATAAAGTCCAATACAGCAACGGCAGCAGTATTCATACCAGTAGTTGCTAACATGGTAATCTTGAACTCTTGGCCTTCACTGCCAATACTCTTTGCTATAACAGTAGCATCATCACTTGCATTCTTGCTACCCATGGGTACACCACCAAACGCTCTGGTTTATGAAAGGGGCAAGATAAGTATAAGGGAGATGTTCAGGAAGGGGATAGTGTTGAATGCAATTGCAATAGGATTGATAGTGCTGTTTGTTACAACGTTAGGCTCAGTCATACTACCTAGGCTATAGCTATGATAATAGTTGTTGGTGTATAGATGGTAAGTAAAGAGAATTGTAAGTATAGGAGTAAGATTCGAGATAATATTATTATGGATGGAGGGATGGTAGTACTGTATGGATAATCCCATCATATACAGGAGGGATAGGCAGGTAGAGAAGGTATTGGTATTGCAGGGTGGTGGTTCCTTGGGGGCATTTGCATGTGGAGTCTTCAAGGCATTGAGGAGACTGAACCTCAGGTTCGATATAGTAGCAGGTACATCTATAGGCGCAGTTAACGCTGCTATAATAACTGGTAGCAGGAGCGATGAGCCAGATAAGGCACTAGAGGAGTTCTGGCTAGAGGTTGCTGAGAGCAGTTATGAGATAATACCAGAACTACTCATACCAGTATATAGCGCTGATGGTATACGGTTCAAGAGGATATCCTCTGGCGCCCTAAACTCTATACTATTCGGCGTCCCAAAGATGTTCATTCCTCGTTGGATGCAAGTATATAATTATCATACTACCAATATCTATAATTGGAGCAACTGGACATATGCTTATGATCACTCTGTTATGCAGAATACACTCTCAAAGTACGTTGACTTTACAAAGTTGCAACCTAGTCGAGGTGGTACTAGACTCATAATTACAGCGGTTAACGTGCTAACAGCAGAACATCTGATATTCGATAGTGCTAGGATGCAGATAGAGGCAAAGCATATACTTGCAAGTACTGCAGCATCACAGTATGGCTTCCCATGGATAGAGGTTGAGAATGGGGTATTTGCATGGGATGGCGCATTGATAAGCAACACTCCTCTAAGGGAAGTGCTTATCGCATCACCAAAGAATGACAAGGAAGTCTACATAGTAGAGAACTATCCACAGGTAAGGAGTAATCTTCCAAGGAATCTGATCGAAGTAGTTGATCGCTCTAGGGATATAACGTTCAGCGACAAGACATCCCATGATATAGAGATCTTCAACAAGTTCACACGCCTTATAGATCTAGTAGAGTTCTTGTACAACAGGATGGAAAGGGATGATGGAGATGGTAATGACATTCCTCCTAGTATAAGGCAGATATATAAAGATCTGATAGAGAACCATGGTGCTGAGATATTAGCAGTATACAAGATAAGTAGAAAGGAACTGGATACACCCTACCTGCTCAAGAATGCAGATTTTTCAAAGCGAACAATCAAAGATCTCATAAAGCAGGGAGAGGAGTTGGCGTATCAGCAACTGCAAAATGTTGTGAAGCAATAATAACAGATTTTTATTTATTATGAACTGATTGAGTTGATCGGATTCAGATCTTTGCATCTTTCAGAGCATCTTTACATGGGCAATTCCTCTCATCTGGTATCTTTGGTATAACCTCTCTTAGCAGTCTTTTCACATTTGAAGAGTTCTTCCTTAACGTATCTATAACCTCCTGTGTACTTACTGGTTTATCAGCCCATACATCGTAATCTGTTACAGTTGCTATGCTAACATAGCATATCTCCATCTCTCTAGCAAGGACGCATTCAGGCACTAGCGTCATCCCTATTATATGAGCATTCATCACATCTCTGAAGAATCTTGACTCTGCTCTAGTTGAGTATCTAGGCCCTTCAATGCATATGTATGTGCCTTGCTCATGAACCATTAAGTTTAGGTCCTTGCACTGCTCTATAACTATGCTTCTAAGTTCAGGGCAGAATGGATCTGCTAGAGAGACATGGCATACCTCTCCCCCATCGTAGAATGTGTACTCCCTCCTCTTTGTAAAGTCTATGAACTGATCTGGCACAACTATATCCCCAGGCTTCATCTCATCCCTCATGCTTCCAACTGCTGCTGGGGCAATTATCCTCTTCACACCTAGATGCTTCAGTGCCCATATGTTTGCTCTAGCAGGAATCCTGTGAGGGGGTATCCTATGCTCCTTACCATGCCTAGGGAGGAAGGCTATGCTCTTGCCAGAGTACTTGCCTATAGTGATTAGATCAGATGTATCGCCATATGGAGTGTAAACCTTGACCTCTCTAGCATCCTCAAGCATCTCAACATCATACACGCCAGTGCCTCCAATTATTGCTACTTCAGCATGTAAATCCTTGCTACTGTTATTACTCATCATACACCACCAATGAGCATACATCATAACCTTTGAGCAGTTCTCTACCCCTAAACCTTGCCAACTCTACTATGAATGCAAATCCAGCAACCTCTGCACCCAAGCCTTCTATTAGCCTTGCAGCAGCAACAGCAGTGCCTCCAGTTGCTATTAGATCATCAGCAATAAGCACACTATCCCCAGCAGATACAGCATCCTCCTGTATCTCCATCGTTGCCTTACCATACTCTATAGTGTAATCTATGCTCTTAGTCCTTCCTGGAAGTTTACCCTGCTTCCTTATCATAACCATACTGCAACCAAACCTCATCGCTAGAGCAGTTGCAACTATGAACCCTCTAGACTCTATTCCTGCTATAGCATTGATCCTCTTATGCTTAAAGTGTTCATAGAACCTCTCCACTATGTAGTTCATCATGCTAGGGCTCTTCAACAACGGACTTATATCCCTGAAGAGTACACCCTTCTCTGGAAAGTCTGGGAACTCCCTTATCATAGCCTTGAGGTTCATGCGCCTAACTACTAACGTAGGTTAAATAACCTTTTCCAAACATTCTTGTATGCTTATTGAGAGGTGCGGGGGGTGGGATTTGAACCCACGAACCCCTATGGGACGAGGTTCTAAGCCTCGCGCCTTTGACCAGGCTAGGCAACCCCCGCAACGTTGAATCTTGTTATTGAGAGGTATTTTTGTTTATGCTTATTTGCCATCATCTTATATAGGTGTAAATGAATGCTGATGTATTGGATGCTGTATTAACTGATAGCAGTATGCATACTATATAGCAGTAGTGCTATTCTATCACACCAACCATTATTATTATTCTACAACACTCTTATTCTTCTTCCTCCTCTTCTCAATTCACTCTCCTCTCTACTCTCCCATCATTCTATCTACCACATTTCCTACCTACCTTGCTACTATTCTTTCTAGCATGAGATATCTACCAACTAATTAAGGTTATAGAATTATTTTGAAGTTATCATCGATAAATCCTCTTATGCTATACTTAACCCACCATCAATTATGAGCATTGTTCCAGTTACCCATCTTGCATTATCAGATGCAAGATACAGTATTGCATTTGCAACATCCTCAGGTTCACCTATGCTACCTAATGGCTGTAACTTACTCAACTCCTCCCTAGCCTCTGCATCCTCAAGGTAAGGTTCTAGGAACTTGCTCCTAACTGTACCAGGGCATACACAGTTGCACCTTATGTTGTACTTAGCATACTCTAAAGCAATGCTCTTTGTAAACATTATTATCCCTGCCTTAACTGCATTGTATACTGAGAGAGGTATTCTATAAGCCTTTATCCCAGCAACACTAGATATGTTTATTATACATCCATTCTTCTGGTCAATCATGATTGGAAGCACTGCCCTAGTCATCCTTAACGTACTGATGAAGTTTAGGTTTATGAGCATATTCCAATCCTCATCATGCATCATATGGAATGATGTTGGATCGTTTATGTAGCCAACGTTGTTAACAAGCACATCTATCCTATCATACTTCTTAAGTACAGTATTTACTGCTGCCTGAACATCCTTCTCATCTGTTACATCAGCCTTTATTGGTAGTGTATCACCATCTATGCTTGATGCTACACTCCTAAGCCTCTCAAAGTCCCTAGCAAGCATGGCAACCTTTGCACCATTCTTTGCAAATATTCTAGCAGTTGCCTCCCCTATACCCCTACTTGCACCAGTTATAAGTGCAATCTTATCCTTTAATATCATACGGTTACTCATTCAAACCAATCTATTATATAAAGAGTTTGTTACATGCCTAATCTGAAGCATCTGATTCATATGCAATATACCAATTACAGTGAGGCTAGCAGATACTCTCGTATTTGCAAAGACAGTGCTATAATAAATTGAATTATTGTGCAAGTAATTGGTGCTAGTAGATAAATGATTATAAATGCTATAGCATGTTAGATGAGTTCAATTATGTAGCAGTTAGGCAAGTTAACTGCATCTACCAAAAATATTTATGATTGTTGGAGGAGCAGATTGTATGGCAAGGTTATTTGGCACAAATGGGGTTAGGGGTGTATTTGGTAAGGACCTTACACTAGAGTTAGCGTTAAGGCTCTCTTATGCATTGGCAACATACTACCAAGAGGGTCCTCTGCTACTAGCCTATGATGGAAGGCACTCCAGCCCATTGATTGCTAGCGTTGTAAAGGCTGGACTGAATGCCATGGGCATAGATGTGCATGATGCTGGGCTAGTGCCTACACCATGCCTCCAATACTGCACCAAGAGGCTTGGGTATAGAGGAGGGATAATGATAACAGCATCCCATAATCCTCCAGAGTACAATGGTATAAAGGTGATGGCTAGTGATGGGGTTGAGATCCCTAGAGAGGATGAGTTGAAGATAGAGGATATATACTTCTCAAACAGGTTCATGAAGAGTAAGGGTATAGGTAGGGATGAGAGGTTGAGCAATCCTGTTGATCTCTATATTCAAGGTATAAGATCGCTTGTAGATGTTGATAGGATAAGGAGCAAGGGCATGAAGGTTGTGGTAGATGTAGGAAATGGGGCACAGGCTGTTGCTGTACCTAGACTACTCAACATGCTAGGCTGTAAGGTTGTAACATTGAATGAGAGGATAGATGGCTCATTCCCAGGAAGAGGGTCTGAGCCTACGGTTGATAACCTTGGAGAACTTGCTTCAAGCGTAAAGGCTAATGATGCAGACCTAGGCATAGCATATGATGGTGATGGGGATAGGAGCATATTCTGCGATGAGCAAGGCAATATATACACTGGGGATAGGAGTGGTGCACTGCTGGTTGAGCATGTACTTGCAAAGGAGGGAGAGAAGAGAGGAGATGTGAAGGTAGTCACACCAGTGAACTCATCCATGCTTATAGATATGGTTGCAGCAATGTACAGTGCCAAGGTTATAAAGACTAAGGTTGGGAGCGTTGAGGTATCTAGAGAGATGATTAGGGCATCAGCCCTTGTTGGTCTTGAGGAGAATGGTGGTTTCATGTATGCCAAGCATATACCTGTTAGGGATGGGGCTATGAGCACAGCACTAATGCTAGAAGTACTTGCCCTAAGGGATGAGCCATTATCATCCCTAATAAGCAGATATAAGAGGTTCTACCAGTACAAGACCAAGTTCCCATGCTCAAGGGAGCAGTCATCAAGCATAATAGATGCTCTAAAGGCTACATCATCAAGGGTAGAGACTATAGATGGTATCAAGGTATGGGTTGATGATGAGTCATGGATAATGGTTAGGCAGAGTGGCACAGAGCCTATAATACGCCTCTACGCTGAGTCTAGCAGTGAGCAGAGGCTTAGGCAGATCGTTGATGTGTATGTAGAGAAGATAAGATCTCTATTAGGTTAATGATGATGAGGAGGATAAATGATACTAGCATTTAAAAAAAGGAATATTGCATTTATCAACCCTCTTCTACCCTCATAGTCCTCATGGAATTTCTATACGTCACCATGAACCCAATCCCTCCAAGTACAACTCCTGCAACAAGTACCATTATGAACGCTGCTATAGGCATAACCAATGGTGCAAGTACCTCATGTGCCTCTGCTGCTGTCAATCCTAGCCCTCCAACGTTAACAGGTAACATCACCTTGGCAGCCTCATAACCTCCATACATCATCAGCCATGTTGCTCCTATGATGCCAACGTTCATAAGGATGAGGTGTGCCCATGCAAGGTATCCTGCGATGCCTCTATACACTGCAGTAAGGGTATGCTCAAGGTAATGGTAGAAGAGTGCTGATACCGCTACTCCTATAACACCAACAACAATATACATTATGTAGCCAATTGTGAACCACATACCAGCACTACCAAATGCTATAACCCTAGATACCTCAGGCTTTACATACATCTGACCAATAACGATAGCAAGTGTTAAGATAGTAACTAGGAGACCCTGTATTATTGCTGCTATCATGAACCTACTTGACCAGTTGCCTATAGTAATATTACTAACCATCTACCCCAATCACCTATTCAAATAGGGGAGGAAGGTAATTTAAGTCACTGTCAAGATTCTCACGTATGATAATGGTTGTGTTGATTTAGATATAACAACATTTTTAAAAGGCTTTATCAATGCTATCGTGATGATCCCGATGGGTGATATGTATGAGTAAGCCATACTATGTGAAGTTTGAGATACCAAGGGAGATGGTGAACCTGATATATGAGGCTGTAAGGATAGCAAGGCAGACAGGTAATGTAAGGAGAGGCACCAATGAGACAACTAAGGCAATTGAGAGAGGGAATGCAAAACTGGTTATAATTGCAGAGGATGTTGAGCCTCCAGAGGTGGTTGCTCATCTACCCATACTATGTGAGGAGAGGAACACACCATATGTGTATGTTCCAAGCAAGAAGCAGTTGGGCGAGGCACTTGGCATAGATGTGCAGGCAGCAGCAGCATGCATAACGGATGCTGGCGATGCTAAACAGGCTGTAGAGCAGATAATCAATACTGTGAGGAGTATGAAGAGGTAGATTGAGGTTTAGATTAGTGGGTGAGAGTGGATGAGTAAAGAGGAGGAGAAGCTTACACCTGCTGAGGTTATTCAGATAGTTGGTAGAACAGGTATAGCAGGAGAGATAACACAAGTCAGGGTAAGGATACTCGAGGGTAGAGATAAGGGCAGGATAATAGCAAGAAATGTAAAAGGAGCAGTTAGACTTGGAGATATACTCATGCTTAGAGAGACTGAGAGGGAGGCTAGGAAGATACAGTGATGATTATGAGTAGGTGGTAGGTGCGATGAGCGTTAGTCTATCAAGCAAGTCATGCAGTTTCTGTGGCAATACTATAAGGTTTGGGGAGGGCAGGATACTGGTTAGAAATGATGGTAGTATGCTCTACTTCTGCTCAAGCAAGTGCTGGAAGAATATGCTTATTCTCAAAAGGGATGCAAGGAAGTTAAAATGGACCAAGAGGTATGTGAAGGGCGGGATAAAGGTAGGTAAGTAAGTAATAAGTAAGTAGTAAGTAGGTAGGTAGATATGGTTATGAAGAGGTGTGTGCTATGCAAACAGGTAGTAAGAGTAGCAAGACACTAATAGTGATAAAACCAGATGCTGTAAGGAAGAATCTCATAGGCTCTATACTCAAGAGGTTTGAGGATGAGGGTTTCAGGATAAGGGAGTTACGTATGCTAAGATTAAGCAAGGAAGATGCTGAGGAGTTCTATTCAGTGCACAAGGATAAGCCATTCTTCAACGAACTTGTTCAGTTCATAACCTCAGGTTCTATAGTTGCAGCCATACTTGAGGATGAGAGCAGCAATGATGATGGAGGTATGGATGCTATAGCAAAGGTTAGGAGGATAATAGGTGCAACCAATCCAAGCAAGGCTGAAGAAGGTACTATAAGGAGGCTCTATGGCTCAAGTATAACAGAGAATGCAATACATGCTAGTGACTCTATCGAGAGCTTTGAGAGGGAGGCTAAGGTAATATTTAATGATAGGTAGATTTTTTTACCTTTGGTGAGTGAGTAGCAAGTGAGTGAGCCTAGTTGCCCATAAGACAGCCAGTAGTTGTTGTGTTAGGACACGTTGACTCTGGTAAGACATCGCTACTCGATAGGATAAGAGGTACAGCAGTACAGGCTAGGGAGGCTGGAGGGATAACACAGCATATCGGTGCAAGTTTCTTTCCATTAGAGACCATAAAGGAGATCTGTGGACCACTCTTCACTAGATTTGGGGCAGATGTGAGGGTCCCAGGGCTACTCGTGATAGATACACCAGGTCATGAGGTATTTGCAAACCTAAGGATGAGGGGAGGCTCTGCAGCAGATATAGCAATACTGGTAGTAGATATAAACAAGGGGCTAGAAGCACAGACGTATGAGAGTATAGAGATACTCAAGAGCAGGAAGGTACCATTCGTTATAGCATTGAACAAGTTAGATATGCTCCATGGCTGGAGGAGCGGTTCAAGCAAGATGGTGCTGGAGTCACTCAAGAAGCAGGATAAATCAGTTATAGATGAGTTGGATGCAAAGATATACTTGTTAGTAGGAGCATTATCAAGGCTAGGGTTCAGGGCAGAGGCATTCTATAGGGTTAAGGACTTTACAAGGGAGATAGCAATAGTGCCAGTCAGTGCAAGGACTGGTGAAGGAATAGCAGAACTTCTTGCAGTGCTTGTAGGTCTAACACAGCAGTACATGCTTAAGAGGTTAGAGGTAAGTGAACATGGAAGGGGTATAGTGCTTGAGGTAAGGGAGGAGGTGGGCTTAGGAATGACTGCAAATGTAATACTGCTTGATGGTATGCTAAGGGAAGGGGATGAGATCATGCTTGCAAAGAGGGATAGCATAGTAAATGCTAGAGTCAAGGCACTAATGCTACCAAAGCCTCTAGATGAGATGAGGGACCCTAGGGATAGGTTCATTAGAGTACAAGAGGTGCATGCAGCAGCAGGAGTAAAGGTAGCATCGCCAGACCTTGAGGGTGTACTTGCTGGATCGCCATTCTATGTCATAAAGGGTTCTGATGTAGAGAGGTTGAGGCAGATGCTGGAGGGTGAGGTTAGAGGTCTTGTTATAAGTACAGATAGGATGGGTGTAGTGCTCAAGTGCGATACCCTAGGTTCACTTGAGGCTATAACCGAGATGCTCAAACGCTCAAGCATACCTATAAGGATAGCAGATATAGGGCATGTAACGAAGAGGGATGTGGTAGAAGCATCAACTGTAAGGGAGAAGGATCGCTACCTGGGAGTAGTGCTAGCATTCAATGTCAAGGTTCTCCAGGATGCAGAGCAGGAGGCTGATGCACATAACGTTAAGATATTTGCAGATAAAGTAATCTACAACCTTGTAGAGTCTTACAAGCAATGGGTTGAGCAGGAGAGGGAGAGGGAAGAGAGCACTTTATTTGCCTCACTAGCACTGCCATGCAAGTTCATGCTACTCAAGGGCTTTGTATTCAGGAGGAGTAATCCAGCAGTATTTGGAGTAGAGGTAATAGAGGGTAGGTTGAGGCAGAAGAGCCTTGTCATCAACTCTGAAGGTAGTGAGGTAGGAGCAATAAACCAGATACAGGATAAGGGTAAGAGCATAGATGAGGCTAGGAAGGGTATGCAGGTTGCAGTATCCATGAACGAACCTGTAGTAGGGAGGCAGATAAAGGAGGGAGAGGTGCTCTACACACTACCATCTACACAGCATCTCAAGTTGCTCAAGGAGAGGTTCAAGCATAAACTTACGCAAGAGGAGCAAGTGCTTCTAGATGAGATAGCAAAGATAAGGAGGAAGGCAGATCCATTGTATGGGTACGTATGATCAATTATTATTGTATTCAGTGTATGGGTAATGTTATTGTATTAGGCTAAATAAACAGAGGAGATAATCATATATACTTCTTTATCAGCCTCTCCAATCCCATCTCTCCAACAGCCCCTATTGCCCTATCAACCATCCTACCATCCTTGAATACTATGAATGTAGGTATAGCATATACATCGTATCTTGCAGCAACAGCACTATTCTCATCAACATTGAGCCTAGCAAAGACCATCCTATCCCCATACTTCTTAGCAAGCCTATCGAATATTGGGAGCATGAACTGGCATGGACCACACCATGCAGCCCAGAAGTCAACTATGACTGGTTTAGAGCCATTGATCACATCATCGAAGTTCTGCTCATTCAACTCTATTAGTTTAGGCTCATTGCTGATCTCTTTCTGTTGCTGGTTCCTCATCATCTCCTCCATCTTCCTACGCATTATCCTCTCTATCTCTGGATCCCTCTCCACACATATCATATGGAGTGCTCAAATATAACATTTATTTCTCAACTCATAGGTCAAGCAAGAACCTTAACCTATACCTGCCATCTACATTCTCCACACTCATCATATGATAAGTTACGCCCTTTATCTCAACCTTGTATCTATGCTTCTCTAGATCAAGTGCCTCTCCATAGGCTTTGGCAGTTATCCTATACCTATAATTGCCAGCATCAGCATCAGCATCATCCACCTTTATCTTCGTGATGAACCTGCTCATCGCTATATGCTCACTAACCAGTGTTATCATAACCTGCTCAAGCCAGTTGTAGAGCAGACTCTCAAGGTCATGCCCATCTGCCTCAAGTATGACCTCAATCCTCTCCTCAACCCTGCTAACATCCACCATAACATCAACAAGTGCCTTTGCTGCTAAAGCAAATGCATCCTCAAGCGTATCCGCCTCAACCTCTACAAGCGCATCTGTCATATGCTCAAGCATCCTATAGCCCATGTGAATACTTGCTGTATCAGGCTTAAATATATTGAGCAAGCATATTAGCAGTATTGGCTAGCGGGCCCGGTGGGCTTCGATCCCACGACCACCTGCTTAGAAGGCAGGCACTCTATCCATGCTGAGCTACGGGCCCCAAGCCAAGGATTCATCACCAGCCTGGATATATCTATCTATTGTATGTGTGTATGAATGAATTGCTACATGTATGCCCTAGCATAGCAGTAGAGGTACTGCTGAGCATAACCAGCATATCTTCCAAAGTAACCTCTCATAGCACTAGATACCCTTCTATACATTTGAGGTGTAAACTTGAACTTTGCCATATCTTCTATACCTGCAATATGCCTATAATGCCTTGCTATAACCCTCCCAATCCATACATCTATAGGGAATGCCTCAAGCTTCTCTAGTGAAAAGAGCATTACACAATCAGCAACCTTGCTACCTACACCATCAATGCTCAAGAGCATATCCCTTGCATCATCATAGCATCCCTTAACTAGATCATCAACATCAATCTCAGCGTAGGAGTGTACTGCTTGTGCTATGAACCTTGCCCTATAGCCTAGACCACATCCTGCAAGATCGTTAATGCTTGCATCCTGCAATGCTCTTACAGATGGGAATGTATGGAATGTTCTACCATCCAACTCTATCTTGCCTCCAAACCTCCTGCATATACACTCAAGCATCTGCCTAACCCTTGCTATGTTTGTGTTGGTAGCACATATGAATGAGATGAGGCATTGGAATGGGTCTTGACGCATTATCCTGAGCCCTTTGAACCTCTTGCTAGCATATGCTATTAAAGCATCCTTGCATCCTATGCTACTATTTATAGCATGGATATCATCATCCATCCTGAAGAACCTCTCAACATCAACATGCTCTGGTCTAGACTCATACACAAACTCCCCATTGCATGACTCTACCTTAACAACGTTGCTAGAGCATACTATGTAGTAGATGCCTCTCCTCTCATACCAGAGGAATACCTGCCCGCTCTCAAGTGTATGCTTCAGGTTTATAGCATCCATCTTCATCAATATACTATCTTACTTCTAACCCAGAGATAAACAAATTTCTTGACAATGTTGTATCCAGTAATGGATAACATGGTTTATGATACCATGAGCACTTCAATAAGCATGCAGGATAATAATAGTAGTAACAACATAAAGAGGGTAAGGGATGCAGTTGATATGCTAAAGAGGAGGATGGAGTTACGTTCATCTATGCTTGATGCTTTAGCAGATAAGAGCCTGAAGGTATCGATCAACAACATAAGGCATGCACCACAGTTAAGCAAGAAGATGAGTAGAATAGGCTGGATGCTCTTCTGGATACCAGAGCCTACGATGGTATCAACTGCAGTAGGAATCCCAATGATACTTGCAGGTAAGGCACTTGAGAGATACTATAACAGCCTTACAGTAAAGGGACTGTATGAGGAGACAGCAAAGATGCTAAAGACCCTAGAGCAATCAACTCAACAGTCTATATAATAAGAGAGGAATGAATTAATTAATGAGGAATGAATGAAGAAGAAGTGAAGTAAGAGTGAGAAAGGGGGTGAGATAGCAATGCCTAGACAGGTATTCAGCAAGGATGAGTTGCTCAAGCTTGCTGAAGGGGCAGAGGAGTGTAGGGTAGTGAGGAGGGGAGATAAGGTGAAGATAAAGGTTAGGAGGTCAATGTACCTTTACACGTATGTGGCAAGTAGTAGTGAGGCTGATGAGATACTGAGCAGGATAAGGGTTGAGAAGGTAGAACTATAACAAATTCTTGTTTTTTATGCTATGCTATGCATTCTAATTAAGTATCGCTAATGCTAGCATAGTTGATGCATGCATAATATGCCTGCCCTATAGATAACCCTGCATCTCCTGCTGGTATGATGCTGTTGTGTATGAATCTTAGTCCATGCTCCTCCACATACCTCTTTATGAGAGGGGTTATTATCCTGTTGTATGCAACTCCTCCAGATATGCCTATAGTATCTATACCATGCCTAATAGCATTATCTAATGCTAGAGTAGCAAGACCCTTTGCCATATATACATGGGCAGAGTATGCAAGGTCCCTAGCATGGAACCTCTTCATGCTGCAGAAGATCTCCTCAACAAGGTACCTTGTATCTAGAGTGTAGTTGATTATCCTTGGCTCTAACTTGAGCATATCATCACCACCATATGCAATGGACTCTAGCAGCATTGCAGGCTCCCCTTCATACCCTCTCCTATCTGCAACACCTAGCAGGAATGAGATGGCATCAAGTACCCTTCCTGTGCTTGTAGTCTTGATGTATCTACCCTTCCTTGCCACATCTAGTATAGCATCAATCTCAGCCCTACCGTAAGGCAGTGTATTGGCTCTAGAGTACAGGTAATCCTCTAAACCATCCACACTGCTAGAGTAGAGTATGCCAGCAACCATGCGTAATGGGTAATACGCTGCTAGATCCCCTCCTATCATTGGCTGCTCCATGAGGTGTGCAACCCTTTCATACTTGCTACCATCTATAAGGAAGACCTCTCCACCCCATACATTGCCATCATAACCATAGCCATTGCCATCACACACTATACATACCATACTCCCTCTTCTTCCTTCCCTACCCATACTCACCTTATCCTCTATGAGTAGTGTTGATGCATGTGCATGGTGGTGCTGTACCCTCTTAACAGAGCATCCGTACTCTCTAGCAATGGTATATGCTAGGTTTGTAGTTGGTATAGATGGATGGAGGTCGCATACTACAACATCTGGCCTTACATTAAGCATTCTACAGTACCTCTCAACTGTATTGCATAGATTTGTGTATGCTTTAAGTGAGTCCATATCCCCAAGGTGCTGTGATGCAACTATCTTATCCTTGAAGAGTATAGATATGGTAACGTTGAGATGTGCACCAAGTGCAAGTATGCATCTTGGTGAGCATACATCTATGCTTATTGGTGATGGTACATATCCTCTAGCCCTCCTAACTATCATAGGAGAGCAGGAGTTTACAATAACAACAGAGTCATCGCAAGGGTTGATTATCCTCCTGTTATGTATTAGCAGGTAATCAACGAATCCAAGCCTTAACGCTTCATCATCATCAGCAATTATAGGCTCATCACTAACATTTGCACTTGTAACTACCAATGCGTTAATGCTGAGCATATTGAAGATGAGGTGATGTAATGCAGTGTACGGTAGCATAACGCCAACCGTATCCAAGTTTGATATCAGCGGGGATAGGTTGTAGTTCCTACCTTTCCTTAGCAGTACTATTGGTCTTGCATATGATCTTAGGATGCTCTCCTCAACCTCATCCACAACGGCAAACTCCTTAACAGCATCAATACTCCTAGCCATGATTGCTAATGGCTTGCTCTCCCTCCTCTTCCCCTTCCTAAGCCTAGAGATTGCATCATCATCGTATGCAGATGTTATTAGATGGAAGCCACCTATACCCTTGACTGCAATAATGTATCCTTGCTCTATCAACCTTGATGCAGTTGCTATAGGATTGCCATAATCATTAGCAAGAGGAGCAGTACTAGCAGCACTAGCAGCAGTAGTAGCAGCATCAACCCTCTTCCCCTTGCAATCAACAAGGTAGAGCCTTGGTCCACACTTATGGCATGCTATGCTCTCGTTATGGAACCTTCTATTAAGAGGATCTCTATACTCTTTAATACACTCATCGCATAGAGGGAACTCAGCCATGCTTGTATTTGCCCTATCGTATGGAAGTGCCTTTACCATAGTGAACCTTGGACCACAGTTTGTGCATGTTATGAAGAAGTATAGATACCTTCTATCATTTATGTTGAAGAGTTCATGCAAGCATTCATCACATATAGCAATATCAGGAGGTATAGATGGCTCAACTGTAGATGGTGTATCTACACTCTCAATTATTGAGAAGTTAGTAAACCCTAACTCACAACTCTCCTCACTCCTCTCTATATCCATAGATTCATATACTGCCAATGGTGGCTTATCATGCTTCAGTGCATCTATAAACCTCTCAAGATCATGCTCATTACCATCAACCACTATCTCAACTGAGCCATTGCCCATGTTCCTTACATAACCCTTCAAGTTATTTGCAATAGCAAGCCTATACACGAATGGTCTAAAGCCTACACCTTGAAC
>Ga0105160_1000449_pt1 | contig 19247 bp, 17 predicted proteins | sample GXS110809BmetaG_FD_89591 | JGI IMG/M metagenome (GOLD analysis project Ga0105160, IMG submission 89591) | Hot spring microbial communities from Gongxiaoshe hot spring, China to study Microbial Dark Matter (Phase II) - GXS 110809B | ecosystem: Environmental > Aquatic > Thermal springs > Hot...
ATTTAGCTTGTTTTAGATTTTCCTCTACCCCATCGGGGAGGATAGGTGCCACGACGCATGAATACAGTGTCAGTCCTTGCCACAATTCCTCCCTCCTTCAATACCTCTTGCGAGGATTTAAGCGCCTCACCTATTGCGACGATCTCACCCTTAAGCGTGTAGATTCCCACCTCCATTCCCCGTGAAATATCTGGGTCTATAGCGGCTATCCCGGGTTTTGCTAGGGGTGCGCCATGGCATACAGCATCTACTGCTGAGTCGAAGATGACTATCCTCGGCATATAGGAGAGGAAGTCTTCTATGGGCTTGATGACTTCTCTCAAGCCGCCTTCATCTCCCTCCGCTCTAAATCTCCATACAGCACGCTGGAGCTGCTGTAGCGTGACAGCCTTCCCCTCACTTGCGGGCCCAATTCTCACGCGCCTCAGCTCAACCATATGCGCGCCCACACCTAAGATAAGCCCCAGATCATGACAGAGCTTACGCACATATGTTCCACCGCTCACAATTAGTCTGAGTAGGATGTCGCGCCCAATCCTTTCTATGACCTCCGCTTCAAACAGGGTCTTCCTCCTGACCTGTCTCGCCACATTCGCCCTGACTGGTGGGGTCTGATAGAACTCTCCTATAAACTGTGTTAGCCCCCACTCGAGCTCGGGGTCTTCTACCTCTCCGTGGAGCCTCAGCAGACAGATGTATTCCTTTGGATATTTGTGTGCTTGTGCAGAGCCTTTGGTCGCGTTTCCCAGGAGGATTGGAAGAAGCCCGGAGACTGCGGGATCTCCCCCACGCATTAGTCTAGGGTCCCGCCGTGTCCGGCCCTCTCAACCCCCAGCATCCTCCTAACGCGCTCAGTTATCTCTCCACTTGTGGGTCCTCGCGGCTTATCTAGTGGGATGTATCCGTAGCTCATGAGTTCTTGGATCGGCCTCTCCTCGGGCCTAAAGCCGTATCTCGGGTCGGTCTCCGCCTCCCTAAGAGTCAGAAGCTCCCGCCTAGTGGGCCACGGCTCTACACTGTGCCGGAGTAGCACTCTTACCACCGGCTAATCTCAGCCCTCCTTCTCATGTAGTCGATTAACCCACTGCTCTCCAGGGCCTTGAGGACCTCGTCATCGCCTGCATCCCGTTTCAGCTCTACCTTAAACTGTGTTGGGAGGAGATGCATCACGTTTACGGCTCTCCTCCTTAAGCCGGTTAGGCTGGGAGGGCCGGTAACAAGAACCCTGTTCCCCCCTAAGACACTCACCACAACGCCCTTCAAGCCAGCATCCCGCCCCGCAGCCTTCACCACTATCCTACCAACCTCTTGGACCATGCCTAGAATCTACGTTAACTAGCCTCTGTAATAAATCTCAGCCAAGCGTAGGATCTACCCTTTTTAACTCGAGGTGTCTATTGAATATTTGTGCCAAGGACTGACATCGTGGTTATAGTGAGCGGTCTAGCAGCCTCTGGGAAGAGCACGTTGTCAAGGCAGCTCGCTGAGAGGCTTGGAGTTGAGCGGTATTCGGGGGGTGAGGCTTTGAAGGCTGTTGCAGCGAGGAAGGGCTATGAGACCTCTGGAAATAGTTGGTGGGAGAGCGAGGCTGGTATGCAGTTCCTAGCCATGAGGGAGGAGAACGAATCACTCGATAGGATGGTGGATGAGGAGTTGCTGAGTATTGCCCGGCGCGGCGGCGTGGTAATAGATAGCTGGGTCCTACCATGGTTGTTTGATGGCGGCTTCAAGATCTGGCTAAAGGCCGATAAGGCAGTAAGGGCTGCGAGACTAGCTAAGAGGGCTGGACTAAGCCTGGAGGAGGCGTTAAAAATCCTCGAGGAGCGTGACACCAGGAATGCAGAGCTCTACAGAAGACTCTATGGCTTTAGACTGGGCTCAGACCTGGAGCCTTTTCACCTAATTCTAGACACTTCGAGGCTAGGCAGCCACGAGGTTCTAGAGATAGTCTACACATCTGTTAAGTATTACTTTGACCTGTAGGGCTGCCCGCCGCAATCTCTCTTATAGTCCATCTAAGAATCGCCCTCCTAAGGCAAGAGTAGCAGATGTATCCTCCATAAATCCGCTCCACACGTTTTTTGCTGGCGGATACCCTCCTCGCATCCGAGACCCCCGCAATTAACCGTCCACACCAGGCACACCGTCTAGCCACAGCCAGACCACCCCCTCCATCTACTTTTTAACAGTAGGTGAGCTAGCCACCTTCTGGCTTAAAAACTTGTTTATCGGCAGACTCGTACTGAAAAAAGTCAGGAGATACCAGCCGAAGAAGCTCACCTTTCCATCAATCGAGATAAAAGGTAAGAATAGGCCTGGAGGCATCTCTAAAAGTGGTGTATTTCCATACCTTGCGTTCGCGAAGAAGAAAAAGGTGAAAAAAATAACCATCGAGATCAGCATAAGAATCATGTTTTTACCGAATATCTTTGCCTGGATCTTCTGCATGTATTCCTTCTTTTTCTCGAGCTTTTCAACCGTTTTCATATCCTTCTCCTTGAGTGCTTTCATGAGCTCCCGGTTATACCTTGTTACCTCTTGCATCGCTAGCATATCCTCTTTACTTAGAAGAACTCTCCTCAGCCCAGCCGACACTAGGGCGAGGGCCATTGAAAATCCCAAAATCTCAAAGACCGCACCCTCAACCATCTCTATACTTCACCGACAAGTCTGGCAAGGGCGGGATAGGATTCGGCCACGCGCTCGCGTATCAATATCTGATAATACTGGTAGAGGATGCCGATCATTAGCAGTAGCCCTGTGCCTGTTCCGAAGGCGTTTACATAGTTTGCAGTGCTCGCTAGGAGGCCGACAATAACAGAGCCAACGATTGCGACGGTGTAGATGTATCGGCGAAGGATGGATGAAATGATTGCTGGAGATCTTCTGAAGCCCGGAACCTGCATACCGGCGGCTATAAGCTGATCTGCAATCCTTTCAGGCGAAAGTCCACCGACAGTAATCCAAAACCGGCCGAGCATAAGGCAGAACCCGACCATCAATCCGACAAAGACCACGGCTCTTATGGGGTCTGTCATCGCATCAGTGAAGTTGGATGGACCCAGTGCATAGTATGCTAAGCCGCCTGTGGGTGTTGGCTGTGTTGCCCCTTCCTGTATAGTGAATGTGCCGAGGAGATTGAGTAGCTGGTTTGAGTTGTTTGTATTGTAGCGCGACCAGATTATTGAGGAGAGGTAATAGATGTTTGTAAATATCGTCGAAGCGAAGATGACTGGGACGTTTGAGACATAGAGGAGCTTGATAGGGTAGGTTCCTCTAAACCCCCCGTAGCGTGAGTGGGATATCGGGATGTTGACTCTAATGTTCTCTGCGTAGATAAGAAGAAGTATTATGGCGGTGGTGGATATGAGTCCGAGTACGTCGCCCCTCTGAGCGACATGCCTTATGAATAATGGAGCCACACCATTTGGAGTTACTAGGCCCTGTGCTAGGGCTAGTATCACTCCGTGGAAGTACCCGTCTTGTAGGATGATTGGAGAGAAGAGGTCGGAAAATATCTGACCAGCCACACCCGCCGCGATGAAGAGGCTTATGCCGCTGCCCAGGCCCCATCCTTTCTGTACCAGCTCATCCATCAACATTATCACAATCGTAGCGAAGAATAGCTGAGCGAATATGAGAAGCTGTGTCGTAGGCGTAAGTGTGCCGAAATATCCCGCGAAGATGTATGCCGCTCCTTGGAATATCGCTATAACCAATGTGAAGACTTTGCTCAAAGCCGTGAACAGGGCCCTATCCTCGCTTTTCTTGAGGTCTAGGCGGAGTATCTCGGCTCCTACGAGAAGCTGAAGGATTAAGCCACCTGTAACTATTGGGCCTATTCCGAGAGTGGTTAGCGTGCCGATATTTGATGCGAAGATTATGTTGAGTAGGAGCGGGCTTGCTTGTTGGGCTGAGACGGAAACACCGTAAAGCGCAGTGCTGCTCATCGCCTCATAAATCACAAGTACTAGGGCAGTCCAGACAAGCCGCTCCGTAAGTGTTAGCCTCTTGACTGGCTTAGAGGCCTCTGGCAATACCCTGGTGAGAACCTCTGCTAGGCGTCCCCTACCCTCCTGCATCCCCCTACTCAGCCGCCACCATAACGGAGTTTGATGCTAAAACCTTCTCCTCAGCTCTAGGCGTCCACGACTTTACAATTATCTTTACTGGGGTTGTCAGCCTTCCCTTACCTACCACCTTATCATATCCAAGAGCCCTGAGGTCTACTATTATTTTCCCATCCTCGCTCTTGGCTGAGCCTGTACGCGCGAGTTTCTCGGCTATCACGGAGATCGAGTCAAGGTTTATAGTCTTAAGCTCCCTTGAGGTAGGCGGGTGGAACCCCTTTTCTCCGAAGTGGTCCGGCGCATACTTTATAACCCATGTCCACTTATGCTTATGCCCTCCTGCAAACCCCCTACCGCCCTTGGCTCCATGCTTTCTATGCTGCCCTATCTGTCCCCATCCATGTGTCCTGGAACCCCTCCTCTTCCGCACTTTTCGTAGCCTCGTTGGCATTCAGAGACACCCTAAATTCTCATACAAGCCCCGGATATATATCCTCCCAGTCATCAACTAGCACATGGCCTCTAACAGCCGTCCTATCTTCTCCCCCGCGTATCCCAATACTCCTTTCTGACTAATCGGCCGTTTGATGCTTCCCTTGAAACCGCCCCTAGGAGGGTGCAGCCTGAATGCCGGCTTAAAGATCTTCCTCAACACATCGACGCCTAGCTCGCCATCACAGAGCTTCTTGGCAAGTTCCTTGAGCCCTGCGACCCCAAGCCTTTTCAGCTCCTCCTCAACCTTAACACCTGGTTGTGGATCACCCCTCTTGAAAAGCATCACAAGCATATCCTGCGTAGCCTCACCCCAAGTTATATACGAGCCAACTTTGTTCAACACTCCCCTGACACTTGGATTGAGTGGTAAGACTACTGCATGATTCGACCTCTTTAAATGTAGCATCCTTAAAGTCTGCTCAGTCTCAGCGTCCATCCCCCAAGGCCCCCTGACTCTAATCACAACTATGAGCGGGGCTTTGTTCAAGGTTGACTTCACCACATGCTGGGCAACACGATGTAGTTTGTTTTCTTTAACGCATCATAAACGGCTCCTGCCATGCTTAGTGAGGTCCTCGTTTCTCCGAAGCTTCTAAGCCAGCAATCACTAACACCCGCAAGCCTTAAGATAATCTTCGCTATGTTTCCAGCTACAAGCCCGAGCCCTCGGGGCGCAGGTAGCAGATGGGCCTCGACACTGCCACATCGCCCCTTAACAGTTACTCGGAGGCTGTGCGGTTCGCCGCAAGCACATTCCCAACTGCCACACCCCCTTTGAACGTATATTAGATTCATCTTCGCCCTGCTGACGGCTCTCTCAATAGCCATAACAACTTGTGTAGACTTGGCCGTGCCGAGCCCGACTAGTCCATCCCCATTGCCTACAGCTACTATCGCCTTAAACCTAGACTTTTCACCCGCGTCCGTCTGCCTCTGAACAAGCTTGATATCTATGACCTCCTGCTGGAGGTTGGGGACAAGAAAATCAACAATTTCTGGCTCTGTTATCCTATAGTTACTGGCGAATAGCTCCTCTAAAGAGGTTATCCTCCCCTCCTTAACCATCCGGCCGACGAGCGTCCTAGGCTCCCACTCCGTACTCATCTAACCATCGGATTGGCTACACGTGCCTTAAGAACCTTAAGCCCTAAAGCCCCCTCTGAACCCTCGAGTAATCAAGTGTCAAGCGATAGGGTAAATACCTTGAGGCGAAGTAGACCACATATCCCTCACTAATTATGGAGGAGAACGTATCAACCTGGAGCTGGACCTGTATCGCGGGCACGAGCCAGCCGCTCGAGAAGTCCATAACATTCACAGCATAGAGTATCTTCGAGTTCTCTAACCTTTCTAAACCGCTTAACACAGCCCTAAGCTGCTCAACATACTCCTGGCCTAACCTCGGCTCCTTCATCGTTATCTCCCTGAACCATATCGGAGACCTAATGACGACGTAGTCGACGTAGGGCATCACCTTCTTAATGGCCTCGCTGCCTAGAGCGGGGTCTACGCCGTCAACGAATAATTCCTTTGAGCCTTCTAAGTGGACGCGTAGCTGAATCAATAGGGGCTCGATCCATTCGACATCGCTGGGGGAGGTAAGCCCCTCTTGAGGAGCTAAGACATAGACCCCGTCAAAGCCCATAGAGTCGGCTGTCTTAGTTACACGGCTAGCATAGAACTCCGCAAGGCTCATGTTTTGAGGCATCATCACTCCGAAGTTCATACGTTCATCCTCACCCACCAAGTATTGATTCTCCCTAAACCAGTTGGACTCATACCCCTGCATCCCATAAGACACAAGAAGGTCCTTGCTCTTCGTGAATACCCCAACTAAGACCTTTACCCCTGAGGACTTTAACCCGTTTACGAGTTTGAATAAGTCGTAAAGGGTCCATCCACCCGAGTCCAGTCTAAACCTGAAGTATCTGGAGACATCGCTACTGGGGCCTAACTTCGCGTATTCTATGAAGAAGTCGGGTGATAGTGGGATTACCAGGTGTGTGGGCTCGCCGATTTTTCGATAAAGGTCGGGTGGGATGCTGGTTGACCCCGCCTGGAAAATGGAGTCGGGGCTCTCTAGGACAGCTACCCTGACGGGCTGTACTGGGAGCCTTACGCCAGCTGGGCTTGGAGGGACAGTGACAACTATCAAAGCAATCACGATTATAACTGAGATTCCAGTCCTCTCATCGAGCCTCCTCTTAAGTGCAGTGAGGTTGTTAAGAGCCAGCAAGAGCTTCACAGATTCCCAGCCCGCAATGCCAGCCGCAATAAGGATTAGAAAACCCGCGATCCCCGCCTCTAAGAGATTCAAATTATACACCTTGCCCATGTTCGCCGGGTCGTATCCTATGATGAAGAAGCTTCCGGTGATGAAGATTAGAGCGGCTGCGTGAAGCATCAATAGGCGTCTCCTGATTTCAGCCCTCGCCTCCTGATTGCCATGTACACGGGATGCAAGCAGTAGTAGTGGGAGGCCCAGCACTAGGTATTGGACATTCACCTTCGGCGAGGTCGCTAAGAAGAGTGTGAAGACGCCGGCCATCATCGTGGCTATATCTTTGCTGGGCGTTGTATCGGTATATTTTCTGTACAGTGTGATGCCGAGTGTTGAGGCGAACAGAATCCAACCAATGGTGCTGGAGGGTCCTCCCCCAATAAAGACGCCTATTAGTGTCCAGTATGTGAACTGGCCTACATTTGAGCCGTGGTAGAGTAGCTTGTCTAGATAGTTTTGGAGGTTGCTGAGAAATGGGATGGAGACAAGGAGCAGAACCGAGGAGAACGGGAGGATGAACCTAGTTAGGGCCCTTCTAAGCCCATTTTCTTTGAGGAAGATTATTAGGATGGATGGTAGAAGGATGGCTGGGTAGATCTTGAACGAGGCCGCCAGGCCCAGTGAGATTGCCGCAGTTGAAACTCTCCCTGACAATAACAATGTGAGAGCTAGAAGGGTGAAGAGGGCGGGGATCGCATCAAACATACCCCAGACGCCAGAGATGAAGATTGTTAGAGGGTTAAGGAGATAGATTAGGGCCAATTCGTAGGCCTTCCCCTCATCAAGCCCAAGCCTCCTAGCCGTAACCCACAGAACCAGCCCGCAGAGCACATCGGCCAGTATGATGGGGGTCTTGATCAGGAGGATGGATACGCCTCTATCCCCCCCTAATAGTGACGAAGCATATCTCGCCGCAGCTATCAGGTATAGCCATGGAGGTGGATAGGTGTAAAACCCCCATGGAAATACCTCAAACTGGGGGTAGCTGTAGATATTTATCTGCTCTCTGAGGAATAGCTCAGATGTTCTAAACCAGACGTAGAGGTCCCAGCCATGCCCAGTGAAGGCTGAGGGTACCAGCCTGATTAGGAGGGCCAAGGCCGCTATGCCTGCGAGCCTTCTGCCCTTTGCCAAAACTTTTCAGAATATCACGGGTCAGCCGTATTTAAGTTGATTTCCCAAGAGGAGGAAAACGCTTATACAGCCTAGAGGCCAAGAATCGTTTAGATGCAGCTGGGTTTAGATGAACACCTCCAGGCAGGAGATAGGCTGCTTCTCCTCTCAGCCGGCTACGACGGCGAGAAGGGGGCCGCGTATCTTAAACTCCTGAGGCGGGATACTGGCAGAGTGGAGGTTCGATACGACGATTCAGGGCACTTGCCCTACTGCTACACAGACCTTTCTCCTCAAGAGGCGCTTGAAGCACTGAAGGACCTGGGCGATAGCATTGTTGAGGTGGGAGAGGAGGAAAAATTTGATGCTCTTAGACTTAAGAAAGTTATCTTAACAAAGATCGTTGTAAGGGACCCCCTCACTGTAGGAGGGAGGAAGAACTCTGTCAGGGAGCGTATTAAGACATGGGAATCTGATATTCCCTACCACCTGAACTATCTCTATGACAAGGGCCTAATATGCGGGATAACGTATAAAGACTCACAGAACGGCCTCACACCTGAAACTTTAAGCGTAGAGGAGGCGAGGAGGCTCGCTTCCCAGATAAAAAAGCTGAGCGAGAGCGATCTAAACGAGGTTGCTAGCTGGATAACAATAATGGAGGCGGAGCAGTTTGAGCCACCCTACTGTGCGCTCGATATCGAGGTCTATAGCCCCATCGCCACGCGTCTGCCGGACCCCTCGAAGGCCGAAGACCCGGTTATCGCCGTCTCAATCTGCGGGTCTGATGGTAGAAGAGAGGTCTTCATGCTGAGAAGAGGAGAGTTCTCCCTCGATACCTCTGGATTCGACTTTAAGGTCTCATTATACGAGTCGGAGGAGAAGATGCTTGAAGACGTCTTCGAAGCCCTCTCAAACTACGCCATAATTGCCACATTCAATGGAGACCAGTTCGACTTGCCGTACCTTCATAATAGGGCTAAGAGGCTCGGAATCGGCAAGGAGAAGAACCGTATAGTAGTCGGTAGAGAGGGTGCTTCATTCATCAACGCAGCCCACATAGACCTATACAGCCTCTTCTTAAACAGGTCAATCCAAATCTACGCCTTTGACAACAAATACCGGGAGTATACTCTCGAGGCAATCTCTCAGGCGCTGCTCGGCAAGGGGAAGATTCAGATTGAGAGGCCGATCTCAGAGCTCTCACCCCGCGAGCTCGCAACATATAGCTTCGGAGACGCGCTACTAGTCTATGAACTGCTATCAAATAATGAGCGACTAATCATCAGGCTGATCCTCGTCCTCTGCCGGATAAGTAGGCTTCCTATTGAGGACCTATGCAGGCACGGAGTCTCAGGCTGGATCAAAAACCTGCTATACTATGAGCATCGGAGGCGGGGATGGCTTATCCCTAGGCCGGAGGAGATTCTGCAGGAAAAAGGAATGACAACCACCAAGGCAATAATAGAGGGTAAAAAGTACAGGGGTGCAATTGTCGTCGACCCTATACCTGGGATACATTTTGATGTTAAGGTGCTTGACTTTGCCTCCCTCTACCCCTCTGCGCTAAAGAGGTGGAACCTCAGTTACGAGACTATACGCTGCCCCCATGAGGAGTGCAGGTCAAACATCGTTCCCGAGACAGGGCATTGGGTCTGTACTAGGAAGCGCGGCCTCCAAAGCCAGATTATCGGCTCCCTGAGAGACATAAGGGTGGGGATATACAAGCCTAGAAGCTCCGACCCAAACATACCGCGCGAAAAAAGAATGTGGTACGATGTCATACAGAAGGCTCTCAAAGTATTCCTTAACGCAAGCTACGGTGTCTTCGGGTTTGAGGAGTTCCCGCTATATTGCCCACCACTCGCTGAGAGCACCGCAGCTATAGGTCGATACGTCTTCTCACAGGCTATAGACAGGGTGAAGGAGCTGGGCGGAACGATAATCTACGGGGACACGGACTCGCTATTCCTTAAAAACACTGATGAAAGAACTCTCAAAAGCCTCATAAAATGGGCTGACGAGATCCTCGGCCTAGACCTCGAAGTAGACAAAGAATACGTCTATCTCGTTCTCTCTCAGCGGAAGAAGAATTACCTGGGCCTCACAGTTAAGGGAGTGGTTGATGTTAAGGGGCTTACGGGGAAGAAGAGGCACATCTTCGCGTTAGCTCACCGACTCTTCGAGCAGATGGTTGAAGAATTAAAACAGATTAGGCGTCCTGAGGATTTCGAAAAGTTCAAGGGAGACTTGATAGAGCTGATACGTGAGAGCTATAACAAGCTGATAAACCGGGAGTTCGAGGTCTCGGAGCTGGCCTTCAGCGTCATGCTCTCCAAATCACCCGAACAGTACACCAAGACAACCCCGCCCCATGTTAAAGCAGCCCAGAAGCTTGCCGCGATAGGCGTAAAGGTCGGCTCTGGAGACATCATCCAGTACGTAAAGACGAAAGACAGGCTGGGGGTCACACCACTACATCCGAGGGTGGAGATTAACAAGAATCAAGTAGATGTGGAGTCCTATGTAGAATACCTAAAGGGTGTTTTCCAACAGGTTTTAGACAGCTTAGACATGGATTTTGACGAAATCGTTAGTGGGGGGAAGACTGTGAAGCGCACCCTTGACGAGTTTCTCTAGGACCCCCTCTTGGCAGCAGAGACAATCGATATCACATCACCAGGCCGCAGCTTATAGTCGCTTGAGAGCTTTAGCCTCGTTCGAGCATTGATCGCATAAAGGTAGGCTTCTCCAAGCTCTGTGTGTATCTTGTAGGCAAGGTCTCTGGGACCGGAGCCAGGCTTGAGGAGATATACGTCTGGCAAGACGTTTCCATTTCTATCGGTTAGCCTCACAGGGTCCTCAACTGGGAATACGGGGATATAACCCAAGACATTGAGGTAAACCTTGTCTATCAGGTCCTGGACGCCTGTACCTCCGTTTTTCTCCATAAAGCCTGCAAGAGCATCAAGCGCCCTTTTCTGTGCAGGGTTGAGCCGAGAACTATCTATCACTGTGAAGATCCTGTCTCCGGGTCTGTATTTTATAAACCCCCGCTCGGCGGCCATTCTCAAAGCACGCTCAGCCTCGCCGCTGCACGGTATGGTCTCGTATCCAGCCTCGACAAGCTTCTTAATCCCCTCTCGCGCAGTAGGCACATCAGCTTTATTCGCCGCAACTATTATCGGCTTAGACAGTCTCCTTAACTCGTCGACAAACCTGCGCAGCTCCTCCCGCCTCCATGCTGTTGGATGTCCCTCATCGAGCTCAGACCTCATAATTGCAGCGTCCACATGTTCCTTATCGACTCCGAGCCCCGAGAATACGCGAGCTATCTCTCCAGCGAGTGAGGCTTGCTTAGCCTCCGCCGCCCTTGCGATTCTGGGCCAATCCCGAGAGATTATACCGAGAAGCCACTCAGTAAACTCTTTCTCCACAAGCCGAACATCCTCCACAGGGTCGTGTGTCCCCGGCTCAACAACATTACCCTCGAGATCTGTCCCTCCTGAGGCGTCAGCGACAACGATAAGCGCGCTCGCCTGCCTGATCTCGTCGAGAAACTGGAGCCCAAGCCCCCGACCCAGATGAGCTTCAGGAACAATTCCCGGACAATCAATTATCTGGATTGGGATAAGCCTGACACCATCCACACACAGCGAGTTTTTCGGGTTATCTTTCACCCCTAGCTCCCTGCAGACACAGTTAAACCGGAGATAGGTCACACCCCTGTTGGGGCTTTTGGTGGTGAAGGGATAATTCGCAATAGGCACATCAACAAGTGTCAGTGCAGAGAAGAGAGTACTCTTACCGACATTAGGCTTACCCACCAAGCCGGCAAGCTCCATCCAATTATCTAGCAACGTGGCAAGCTATAACTCCAGCGCCCCCGTCCCACAACAGTCCAAAGGGCCACTTCACACCTATAAGTTAATCAACAAAAACAAGCAGGCCTAAAAAGCTGGAAAAACCGTCCTACACAGACTATAGTTGAATTAGCTCATCACATCCATTAAGACATAGTCAACTTTAGAATGAGGTTTTTATACCTGAGGGAGCGGCTTAAATATCGCAAGGTGAAGTGACTTGGTGTATAGAATTGGAATCGATATTGGTGGCGCTTTTACAGATCTGGTAGGTTATGACGATGAAACTGGGGAGTTCATCTGGGTTAAGGATGAGACAACCCCACAGGACCCTTCAATTGGCGTGGTAAATACTATTTCCAAGAGCAAAATAGACTTCTCTAAAGTGCTCTCAATCATTCATGGCCAAACTCTCGTAATTAATACGATAATAGAGAGGAAGGGAGCCAGAGTCGGCCTCTTAACGACGAAGGGATACCGGGATGTACTTGAACTTCAAAGGTCGAATAGGAGGGACATGTATAACTTCAGATATCAAAAACCAGATCCAATCATTCCTAGGTACTTGAGGATAGAGGTTGAGGAGAGAGTTATGGCAGATGGCAGCGTCTTAAAGCCTCTCAATGAAGAAGAGGTAAAGAATGGTGTCAATAAACTCTTGAAGGAAGGTGTTGAAAGCATCTGTATCAGTTTCATAAACTCTTACTCCAACCCCACCCATGAATTGAGGGCATATGAAATAGTGCAGGAAAATACAGATATCCCCATAACAATGGGGCATGAAATAACAAGGGAGTGGAGAGAGTATGAACGGACAATGACGGCTGTTTTAAACGCATACGTCAAGCCAAAGCTGACTAAATATCTCGAGAAACTTGAGGAATCCTTTAGGGAGGAGGGCTTCCGGCGGCATCCCTTTGTCATGCTCTCCAGCGGCGGGGTGGCGACTTTTGACATAGCCAAGCGTTTCCCAATATATACTATAGAGTCTGGACCCGTAGCCGGTGTGATAGGTGGAATATACATTGCGAAACTTGTAGGTGAGAGTAATGTTATCGTGCTGGATGGGGGGAGCACCACCACAAAAGCCAGCCTCGTCGAGGGGTTGACCCCCAGGGTTCATACAGAATATTACGTTGAAAGGACTAAGTTCACCGCCGGATACCCGGTCAGGGTCCCGGTGGTGGATACATTTGAGATAGGGAATGGCGGAACTAGTATAGCGTGGATTGATCAGATAGGGAATTTGAAAGTAGGTCCTAAGGCTGCTGGAGCATACCCGGGGCCTGCCTGTTATGGCAAAGGTGGAACCGAGCCAACAGTAACAGATGCCTATGTTGTCAACGGTTTAATAAATCCAGAATACCTGCTTGGCGGTGCGATGAAAATACATAAACAGCTATCCTACGATGTCATCAAAAGAAAGGTGGCCGACCATTATAACATCTCTGTTCATGAGGCTGCTGAGGGGATAGTTAAGCTTGCGAATGAGAACGCCGCCTTCGCCATAAGGGTAGTCTCGGTCCAGCGTGGATATGATCCAAGAGATTTCACATTAATAGTTCACGGTGGCTCAGGCCCCATGTTCGCCCCCTTCATATCCCAAGAATTAGAGATAAAGAAGATAATAGTGCCTGTCATACCTCCCGGCGTTTTCAGCGCTTGGGGCATGCTTACAACTGATATCAGGCATGACTATGTTTATACAGAAATCGTTAGGCTTGACAAGGAATCGGACTTGCGTAGGATAAACGAAATATATTCGCAGCTTGAGACCAAGATACTTGAGATCTTCAAGGAGGAGCTAGGCGTGGGCGAGGTGGTGATACATAGGTACGCAGATATGCGATACTATGGTCAAGAACATACCGTGAAAGTCCCCCTCCCTTCAGGAAAGATGGGTGATGAGGAGGTTAAACTAATAGCAAACAGGTTCCATGAATATCATGAAAGGGAATATGCTTTCAGGCTTGATAGCCCAATTGAGATAGTTAATTTCCACGTGGTAGGTGAGTATAGAGTGAGGAAATTTGAGTTAAAAGAGATTGAGCAGGCATCTAACTCGCCTGATGATGCCCTAATCGGGGATAGAAAAGTATACCTGAATGGCGATGACTTGGATTTATCAGTCTACAATAAACAGAGACTCACTCCCAGTTTCAAGATCAATGGTCCGGCAATAATAGAAGACCCGACCTCCACAATACTAGTATTGGAGACGCAGAGGGTTTCGGTAGATAAATATGGCAACGTAATAATAACTGAGAGGTGAGAAGTATGAGCAAATCCGACTTCTTTACTATTGAGATAATCAAAAGCGGCCTTATCACTGCGAATGAGGAGATGTTCTTTGCATTTGGAAGAACCGCAAAGAGCCCAGTAATTTACGAGGTCTTGGACTATGCAGTAGCAATGACTAATTCTAAGGGGGAGCTGATAGCGCAGGCCCCTGGAGTCCCTGGATTCTCAGGCGTACTTGACTTTGCCGCCAGAGAAGTTATCGAGAAGTGGGACGGGGAATTATATCCTGGAGACGTGGTGGCGCTTAATGTCCCATACAAATCTGGGACACACTTAAATGACGTTACACTGGTTTTGCCGATTTTTCATAGAGACGAACTTCTGTCTCTAGTTCTAAATAAGGGGCACTGGAGTGAGGTAGGGGGGATGCATTTTGGGAGCTGGACATCCGACTCTACAGAGATCTATCAGGAGGGGCTTCTACTTCCTTGCGTCAAGCTGTATAATGAGGGGAAACCGAACAAAGACGTGATAGACATAATTCTTGAGAACTCTAGACTCCCCCAACACACCCTCGGCGACATGGAAGCTCAAGTGGCATCCATGAGGGTTGCAGCACGCCGCGTTGAAAAACTTGTGGAAAAATACGGCATCGAGACGGTGAAACAGGCTATGGATAAGACCATTGAAGATGGCTATAAACTGGCATTATTAAACATCAAAAAACTTCCAAAAGGAGTTTTTGAAGCCGAAGACTATGTAGATGATGACGGCTTAACGGATAATCCCGTTTACGTAAGGGTAAAGGTCACAATAACTGAGGATGAGGTAATAGCGGATTTCACTGGGAGCGGTGTCGCAAAGGGGTCAATAGCCTCTCCATACGCCGCAACGGTCTCGGGTGTAAGGGAAACATACATGGCTATTACAGATCCACATGTGCATTTCAACAGCGGGTACTTTGCGCCGCTAAAAGTGATTGCCCCGCCTGGCACAGTCTTTCACCCAGTTAAACCAACACCCACCTCTACATACTGGGAATCCATGGCATATTCAACAGACCTGGTCTGGAAAGCCCTGGCCCCTCATGTCCCTGACAAGCTGACAGCGGGACATTTCCTATCTATTCTAGCCACGATTCTAGGTGGTGTGGATAACCGGACGAACGAGCCGTTCGCAATAGTGGAGCCTCAGCCTGGTGGGTGGGGTGCGGGGTATGACAAAGACGGTGAAAGCGGGTTAGTAGCATGTGGAGACGGAGAGACGTTCATCGCATCATGTGAGGTCTACGAGAAGCGCATGCCCATACTAGTTGATAGGTACTGTCTGAATATTGAAAGCGGCACCGGGCATGGAAAGTTTAGAGGAGGCTTCGGAGTAATTAAAGACTATCGGGTCCTATGCGATGAAGCTTACTTCACAGTCTCAATAGGGAGGAGCAAGTTCCCGCCCTGGGGGGTCGCGGGCGGAAATAATGGTACTCCCAACCACTGTGTTATCTTCAAGCACGGGGAGCAGCCTAGAGTCGTTAGAAAGATTGCAGCCCTAAGGTTGAAGAAGGGTGAAGTTGTAAGCCTTAGGTCAGGAGGAGGTGGAGGATGGGGAGACCCACTGGAGAGAGATCCGGAGCGTGTTAAGATGGATGTGAAGAATGAATACATAACACTTGAGGTTGCGAGAGATGTTTATGGCGTTGTATTAGATCCAAATACCTTAGAGATAAAATGGGATGCGACAAGAGAGCTGAGGCAAAGACTGCGGGGAAAGAAGCAGAAAGGATAAAAAATACGGGAACAAAAGGTTGGGGTTAGGGCAGTTATTTATCGTCCTAAATCACTGAAGCTAAGTTTTATAGCAAGCTAATGCTTTCCATTGTCGTATCATGTATTCCAGTAGGTTGGAAAGTTTAAGGGAAAAGATGGAAAGTCTCGGCCTTGACGCCATCATGTTGACTTCAGAGCCTAATATGTATTATCTATCTGGATATAGCGCAATCTCTCTGGAACGACTGGTCTCGCTACTGGTTTTCAGAGAGAGTGAAAATATTTGTTTGATAGTGCCAAAGCTTGAGAAAGACCGGGCTGAGGAAAATTGTAAGATAAAGGATGCGGAGATTTTCGCCTATAGCGATGTTGAGGACCCCCTAGATACATTGAGGGGACTCCTTTTAAGACATCATGTGAAAAACTTCGGTGTAGAGGGTAGCGCACCTTATAGGTTCATCCACCCACTAATATCTGGTACACTACAGATGAGTATCAAGCTAGTTGACGAGCTCATGTATTCCCTACGAATCATAAAGGACGAGGAAGAGATGAAATATCTTGAAGCCGCGGCAGAAATAAACGGGAAACTCATGAGGGATACTATAGGTCAGGTTAGAGCTGGATTATCTGAGAAGGAGGTCGCTGCCTTCGTTAAAGCTCGAGCGCTGGAGCTGGGTGCCGATGACGTTGCATTTATACTGGCTCAATCTGGAAGTAATTCTGCACTGCCTCACCAGGAACCTACACAGAGGCGTATAAATGATGGCGATATAGTCCTGCTCGATATCGGCATCAGATACATGGGCTACTATTCAGACATAACCAGGACCATCACATGTGGGAGGCCATCACCACAACAGGAAAAAATCTTCAACATAGTGTATCAAGCCCAGTCAGCTGGACTCGCGACTGCCATGGAGGGCAGGAAGGCGGGGGAGGTCGACGATGCAGCCAGAGGAAAAATATCCGATGCAGGGTACGGGGAATATTTCATACATCGGACGGGACACGGCTTAGGATTAGAGGTCCATGAACCCCCGTACATAAAATCCGGGAATTACCAGGAGTTGAAAAAGGGAATGGCATTCACTGTAGAGCCAGGCATATACTTAGTGGGGAGGTACGGGGTAAGACTTGAAGACAATGTAATAATAATGCCGGGCGGACACACAAACCTCACCAGATTACCAAAGTCGCTGTTAAAGGAAGATTATCTCTAATCTATGCCCTATTCGTAAAGCCAACATCTAACTACATGTCCGCTATCTGTCACTATGTCGGGTGGTTCCCGCTCACTACAGATGGGCTTGGCAAACGGGCATCTTGTATGGAATCTACAACCCTTCGGTGGGCTTAACGCGCTTGGAATCTCCCCAACCGACTCTACACCCTTCGGCTTAACTTCTTCATCCTCCTTAGTCAACGCAGGGATCGAAGAAAGCAGCATCTGAGTATATGGATGTAATGGCTTGCCGAAGAACTCGTCGGTTGGTGCCTCTTCATAGATTTTACCAAGATACATAATCATCACTCGATGAGCTATATTTCTCACAACTCCTAAATCATGAGTGATTAAAAGATAACTGAGATTATGCTCTTTCTGTATTTTATGCAGCGTGTTAAGCACCTTCGCCTGAGATGAGACGTCGAGTGCTGAAGTGGACTCGTCTAGAATAATGAATGAGGGGTTTGGAGCAAGGGCTCTAGCTATCGCGACTAGCTGCTTCTCCCCTCCGCCAAGCTCCTGTGGGTATTTGAACATAAACTCCTCACCAAGTCCTACAAACTCTAACAACTCTGCTACTCTATTATAAATGGTAGATGAGTTTACTAGACGATGTATACGTAGTGGTAATCCAATAATGTCCTTAACCATGTGTTTTGGATTAAGAGATGTACCAGGGTCTTGAAAGACTATCTGCACATCTCTCTTCAACTCAAGACTTCTCTTCTTCATGGGTACCGCCAAGTTGTAGCTTCCTTTATAGAGCAACTCCCCACTATCTGGCGTATAGAATCCCATGATCACGTGTCCAGTTGTAGTCTTTCCAGATCCAGACTCACCGACGAGTGCGAGGGTCTCGCCGTATTTAACAGAGAAGCTTACCCCGTCCACCGCTTTCACTACTCCCTCTTTTATCTGGAAGTATTTCCTGAGGCCAGAGACACTGAGGATCGTATTATCCCCCATATCTATTCCCCTCACTCATAAAGATGACACGCAACCACGTGTTCTGCATTTAGAGCGGTTCTCTTAGGCTTTACTTTATGGCACTTATCCATCGCATAGGGGCATCTAGGCGCAAACCTGCAACCAGCTGGTGGAGACCTATAGTCAGGCAGCTTACCCCTAATCCCCTCGCCAATACGACGCGAGCTTATCTTTGGAGCACTAGAGACCAGCAAATCGGTATAGGGGTGTTTCGGATGGTCAAGTAGCTCGCCCGTCCTCGCCTCCTCCATTATGTCTCCCGCATAAAGAACATAGGCTCTATCAGTCATTTGGCGAACCATGCCTAAAGCATGTGAGACTAATATGGTGCTTAGTCCTCTTTGCTTTACAAGCTTGTCAATAAGTCTCAGGATCTGGTCCTGTAATGTTACATCTATGTTGGTGGTAGGCTCATCGGCGAGCAGCAGCTTACCAGCAGATAAGAGGGCCATCGCTATCATCACCCTCTGCCTCATACCTCCACTTAACTGGAATGGGAATGACTCCAAAACCCTCTCAGGATCCGGGAGACTCACACTCTCCAATACACCCAACGCATGCTCATGCAGGACAGCCTTAGATGGATTGCTACCATCCGCTAGAAATTTGTATTTGATTACGTCATACAGCTGGTCTTTAATCTTGAAGACCGGGTTTAAAGCAGCCATGGGATCTTGAAAAATCATTCCAATTTCACTTCTTCTTACTTTCGAGAGCTCTGCTTCACTGGCTTTTAGAATGTCAATCTCTCTATATTTTATCGTTCCGCGAGGGATGCTGCTGTTCTGGGGTAAGATCCTTAATATCGTCTTCAAGAGTGTCGTTTTCCCACTTCCCGTTTCACCCACTATACCTATCCTTTCCCCCTCATCCATCCTCAGCCAAACACCGTTCAAAACTTGATTGACATACCAGTAGCTCTTATAATGAACGTGGAGATCGTCAATACGCAGAAGCATACTCAATCACCTGCGAAGATGTCCCTAATACCATCTCCGAGCAAGTTGAATGAGAGTATTATCAGTATTATACCAGTTGCAGGGCCTATGCTCATCCACCAATAATCAGGTAGGTATTTGCTATACTCCGATACCATTGTTCCCAAATCAGGCGTGGGGGGCTGCGCACCCAAACCGACGAAGCTGATAGCTGCTCCTATTAAAACCACCCAGCCTGCATCCAGCGTGACTTTAGTGAGTATTATTC
>Ga0105160_1000450_pt1 | contig 19204 bp, 21 predicted proteins | sample GXS110809BmetaG_FD_89591 | JGI IMG/M metagenome (GOLD analysis project Ga0105160, IMG submission 89591) | Hot spring microbial communities from Gongxiaoshe hot spring, China to study Microbial Dark Matter (Phase II) - GXS 110809B | ecosystem: Environmental > Aquatic > Thermal springs > Hot...
GGATATTGGTTGCTGATTATGGCAATGATAGGGTTCAGGTACTTGGATTGGTAGGAGGTGTAGGCACAGTCAAGATACACCATCAACAATACTATACATCGCTACTCATGATCCTCATCTTCGTTGCAGCAGGAGCTATAGCAGTTCAAACAATAGTTTACTTGAAGAGGAGAGGGTACCTGCTAGGTAAACTAAGCGTAAGAAGATAAGGAGCAGGAGTAACAGCAGAAAGCTATAACACCATCATAATATCAACATATAATAGAATAGCAATCTAGCAATAAGCCATTCATCTTCCTCCTATAATTATAACCTTGTCTCATCCTCATGGTATGTATAGTGTTACTGAATTCACCTCTTCAGTAAAGAGGCACTACCATACCCCTCCAGCATCTATATCCTTACTATCTATATGTGGAGCCATGTGCAGTAGTGTATGTACCAACAACATTGTATGCAGAGTAGTTATGCTATGATAGTAGTACGTGCTAGATTTTATGGTTATTGTGGGCATGAATACATTTGTCTCCATATACCATGTTAACCTTTTCCATGGTTCATAAAACCTCTCTTGCTCTACCATCACATCCTTAACTCTCCTCTCATCTATATCCACTATAACCCTGATTATCTGTTGTTATGTTTCATACACTTTACCCTCGTCTTTGGCTAGATCTACAGCACTTGATATTGGGTATGGATGAGCATCTATAGCATTCCAGTTTACAGCAATGATAACCTCTACATACCTACTGCTGTTGTAGATGTTGCTACTGCTAACCTCCTCTCTAAGGTTATCAAGCATAGGCTTGAGTACTGGTTTAATTGCTAGCCCAACCAATTCATGATGCACTGGGTTCTGATGAGGTGCTGTGATCTTCACATTGCTGGATAACTCAACTGGCTGCACTCCTGCAACTGTAACGTGTGCTCCATACTCAAGCCACCTGCTCACCATATCCTTTATGCTGTTATCTTGTAGAGCAATGGTTATAGCAGCACTAGCCCTATCGCTCACAGCAAATACATTCAGATTTGGATGAGTGATTGGAGGGTATGATGCAGTAGGCGAAGTTAAGGAATTAGTAGTTCTGGATCTATAAGTATAATCTTCCTCCTCTATCTCTGCTTGTAAATAGTATGTAGCAAGATAGAGAGAGGTTATAGTTACTACTACTGCTACAGTTGCTATCCATAGCATTCTACGCTTCATATAGAGAATAGAAGCATCTTATCATCTAAACTTTACGTAGTTCACAACTGCTAAGCATCCAAGTATCGCTTCTTCAAGCCTAACGCTCTCAACCCTCTGCATGGGGAAGAAGTTGTATGTAGGCATATCTATCCTTACATCAGAAGCAATCTCATGCACATCTCTATACGGGGAGCCAAAGATAAGCATTATATCCCTTGCTCTTGCAATATCCTGCTCTATCTCTCTTACAGGTCTTCCTAACTTGGATGTGATTATAGCAAGGCTCTCTTCACTCTTCTTCTTGCTACAACTCTTCAGAAGATCACTAGCAGTACCAGCATACCTTACACGGTAGCCCCAGTACCCCTTTATCTCACCCTCTCTTGCTAACCTACACCTTAGATCTGGGTATGGGGATGTAAATACCACTGAGACCTTATCATTTACCTTAACCTTATCTGCATGCTCAAGCAGTATAGGCTCATCAAGCCCAACATCAACATAGTATCCATTCTTCCTCCTTGCTATTACTACACCCTGCCTTACATCATCAACCTTAACCTCATCCATCCTTACATATGGTTTATGATGTGGAGCCTTCAATGGGGGAAAGAGTCCAGCATACCTCAACTCCCTCATCCTTCCATACAACCTCTTCCTTAGGTATTGAGGTGTATCCATGAACTCAAGGACAAGCCTTAATAGCATGCCATCCCTGCTGTAGTCTGCACTTGTATCCCTGTATATGAGCACAGACTCTACCCCAAATAATGCTAATATTCTAGCGATCCTTGCTGCCTTTACACTCTTCTCCCTTAAAATGCTCTCATCAGCAAGGCTTGAGTCTGGTATTGCTACACTTAGCATAGGTTATACTTAAATCCACGTATTAATGATTGTAATCTTTATGGTTGATAACTATAGCAATTCTAGTAAGAGCAGTAGTAGCAGTAGTAGCAAGAGCAGCAAGAGCAGAATACTTGATCTAGTTCTCAAGCATGAGGGGTATAGGAGCAGGTGCATAAACCTCATAGCATCAGAGAATGTAACAAGTCATGCTGTTAGGGTACTTCTAGCAAGTGACCTAATGCACAGATACTCCCTCAGGATGTTTGCTGATGATAATGCAAACTTCTACAGGGGTACAAGGTATATAGAGCAGGTAGTAGAGTATGCAGATTCAATTGCAAGGGAGTTGTTCTCTGCAAGGTATGCAGATGTAAGACCAGTATCTGGGCATATATGCTCCTTAGCAGTGCTCATGCATCTAAGCAGGAGTTATGATAGTATAATGGTACTCAGCATGGATGCTGGAGGCTATCCTGGATACATCAATGGATATATGCCATCTAGGTTTATGCTTAACGTACATAGCATACCATATGACCATGCAAATATGTGCATAGATGTTGATGCATGTATAGCAAGGATACATGAGTTGAAGCCTAGGCTTGTTATAATAGCCCCTTCAGTGATAACATTCCATACACCACTTGAGGGTATAGCAAGGGCATGTAGAGATGTAGGCTCTATGCTTGTATATGATGCATCCCATCTACTTGGACTTATAGCAGGAGATGTATTCCCAAACCCATTGGATGAGGGTGCAAGTATACTGATGGGCAGTACTCATAAATCGCTCCCAGGGCCTCAAGGAGGGTTAATACTTGCAGATAGGGATGATGGTTATGGGTTGAGGGATTACATACAGTTAAGGGTTATAGATAATCCACACTTTAACAGGATAGCAGCACTTGCCCTTGCTCTAGAAGAGATGAGGGAGTATGGAAGAGATTATGCCATGCAGGTTGTTAGTAATGCTAAAGCATTGGCAAAGGCATTGGATGATCATGGTGTAGAGGTTAGGAAGAGGGCTAAGGATGGTAAGTATACAGAGACACATCAAGTACTCTTGAGGCATAAGCATAGAGATAGATTTGTTAAGATGCTTGAGGATGCAAACATAATAGTTGATAGCATGCTTAGACTTGGAACATGTGAGGTTACAAGGCGAGGGATGAAGGAGGCTGAGATGAAGATTATAGCAGAGATGATATCAAGTATATATCATGTTGATGATCCAGTTGAGCAGGAGAGGATGATAAATAAAATTAAAAGGGATGTTGAGGATCTAGCCTCTCGCTTCAATAGCATAAACTACTCATACAGCCTTCTCATCTGATCACTTTACTTTTACTCATTTTATATAAATTATTGAGTTAGTGAACCACGACTCTTTGCAATCTCTGCATACTTGGCAATCTCCTCCTCAGTTAACCTACGCATCTTCCTGCTCTTGTTATCTATAACAGCCATCTTTATATGCTTGGTACTACTCTTATCCTCGCTTACATGGTATATTGCTTGTATTGCTAGAACACATGCATCATCTAGGCTCATATCCTCTCTATACACCTTCTCTAGCAGATCATTAACCTGATCTGAACCAGCACCTATGGCAATTGCATTGTATGCTAGATATGTGCCACTTGGATCTGTAACAAATATGCTCCCTCCATTTCTATCCACTCCTCCAATTATCAATGATACTCCATATGGTCTAACGCCAGCATACTGTGTGAACTGCTGTGCAAGATCTGCTATGTTCTTTGCTATAGTCTCAACATCTGCTGCCTCATCATACACAAGCCTGTTACTCTGAGCCATAACCCTAGCATGATCAACCTGGATCCTTGCATCTGGGATGTAGCCTGCTGCTGCAACGCCTATATGCTCATCAACCTGGAATATCTTCTGTGTCATGGTATGAACCTGTAACTTCTTTGCCCTCTCCTCTGCTGCAAGTACAACACCATCCTTGCTCTTTATACCTATGGCTAGAGTACCTCGCCTTACAGTCTCTATAGCATACTCAACCTGATAGAGTCTACCATCTGGGGAGAATACAGTTATTGCTCTATCATATCCTGCTGCTGCTGGTAACACATTGATCTTGCAGATATGCCAGCATTTAAAAGTTTCTTACGCATAAGGGATAGCGTGCATAGGGCAACCATAACATTCTATGGGCATAGGAACGTTAGAGCATTGCATAGAAGCACCATAGAGGTTACAAAGGATGAGCATCTAACGCTTAGAGGAGATTGTATAGTTGGAGTCAAGGCAGACAAGGCATGCAGGGACCTCAATGCCCTGCTAGGTGATAGGGTAAGGCAAGATGATAGGGAGATTAGATTCACCATACTTGTTAAAGGCATGGAATGGAGGTTCACTGCCAAAGGATGCAGGATGCTTATCCTTGAGGATGATCGCTCTATAGTGATAAGGAAGAGCAGGTATATCTGCCCAAGGACTCTAGCCATAATGAGTAGTGCATCAGCAATAGATATGCCAAGAGAGATGGTTAGAATGCTGATGGATGAGAGCACTAGAGGAGTTCTTATGATAGAGTGTTGATAAGATTGAATTGTAGAAATAAATAGGTAGAGAAATTGATTTTATTCATCTTTGTATTATAGCATCTATCTTTGCTATTTGATCACTTATGTTTGTTCTAGATATGCTTAGATTGCCATGTCTCTGTAGCAGTCTGGCCATGAGTGCTATAGACATCTTCACACCATCGCTCTTCTCCTCTGGCGCTGTAAGATCATCCAGCCTAACAGTTATGCTGTTACCCTTGAGCATCACATCTAGGTAGAATGATATTGGCTTACCGTTCTCAACAACCACAGTCTTGGCAAGCAATCTATTCTCAGCAACATTGATGAATAGTTCATCTATCTTTATGATTGTACCATTGCTACGTAAAGATACATTAAAGTTATTAAGACCCTTAATGTTTAGGCTACCCTCAAGCACAACGTGGGGCATGATGATCACCTCACCAACCAATTCATCCTCTTGACTCCAGCACTTTCCGCACCAATATAGCAACCTAGCCCTAGCGTTGTAGCATAAAGTCTAGCCAATTGAAGTGTGTAGCGTACAGATAGATAGGATAGTGCTCTACTAAAAGTAACCACGTTTGCTAGTGGGTCATCCTCATATGCAAGTAATGCTAAGCCATCACCATGAAGCATCCTCTTGTAGTTGTATGTTATGAACTCCTCAACATATCTACACAGCTCACCCTCTAACCTTAGACCGCCTATGGTGCCTATACACTCACTTCCTAGAGATAGGATAGCCCCTTGCATCTTAAGCAACAATGGTCTGATCTCCTTACCATCGATGCTGTTAAGTATATTCATAGCTACCCTGTACCCTTGTCTTACAGCCAACTGTGCAAGCTGTGGAGCATAACTACCATCATCTAGCCTAAGTGCTGAGATGTCGCCCACAGCATATGCATCATCGTAGCCTCTTATCCTTGAGAACTTGTCAACCTCTATCCTGTATCCTTTAACCCTGCTAACCTCTGGCATTACATCTATGCTGGAGCCCTTTACACCAGCAGTCCATACCGTAAGATCACTCCTCATCTCTTCTCCATCATCGATCACTATGGAGTGATCTCTAACCTTCACAACCTTTGTATTAGTAAGTATATCAACACCCCTGCTCTCAAGTACCTCCTTGGCCTTATCCACTATATACTCATCCCATCCGTATAGTATCCTATCCAATGCCTCTATCACCTTTATCCTAAACCTCTTCCCTAGAATCATCCTTGCCTCTGATAATGCCCCTGCAAGGCTTATGCCAGTAGCCCCTCCCCCAACTACTACTATACTATCCCCATCCCCCATAGAGTTGAGTCTCCTGCGTATCTTCAGTGCATCCTTCATGCTTCTGAACCCAATGGCATACTCTCTTGCACCATCAACACCATAGTAGTTAACCTCCGATCCTAAGGCAAGTATGAGATGATCATAGTGTATATCCTCAACCCTACCATCATTCTCTATCACAATCTTCCTCTCATTCAGGTTTATGGATCTGATACTAGCTTGTACAATCCTGCTCTTCCTCCCCTTGAGTACCTCATTAAGCAAGATTATGTCCTCATGCACCTCCTCCAAACCTCCAGCAACTAGATGTGCCCTAGTCAGCATCTCATGGTAAACCTTCCTATCTATCAGGGTTAGATCTACCTTACCATCAAGCACTGATGCTGCTGTAAGCCCAGCATATCCAGCCCCTGCAATGACAACCCTCTCATCCATACCCTTGACCTTAACTTCCATCAACCCATCTTCAGCACTCAAGTATATAAATAATAGTGGTAATTCTTTACTAGTGCCTAATTCAGAGTAGTGAGGCTAGTTCAGAGAGGCTCTCAGCCCTGATGACCCCTTGCTCAATACTCATCTCGCTAGAGCCCCTCCCCCCTACAATTATGGTTATGCTGTTATCATATCTGCTTAGAAGTTCCTTCACAAGCCTCTCAGCTGCCTTTGCTCTGGACGATAATGTTACTGATACTATCACCATACTTGGCTTGATCTCCTGAACATACTTCATAACAGTCTCTCTGGGTGTGGATGGCGCAATGTTGTATACCTTGTAGCCCTTGCTCATAAGTATGGACTCTACCATCTTGCATGGTATGCTGTGTAGATCTCCATATGGAGTGCATATAAGCACGTTACCCTTATTAGCATCCCCATTAGCCATTTGTGCATTGTAACTCTCTATCATCTGTATCAAGCCCAAGGTGGTGTTGCTACACACATGCTCTATAGCTATCCCAAGCTCATTCCTCATCCAGAGATGTCCAACCTCGTTGAGTGCAGGGATTATTATACGCTCATAGAACTCTAGCATGGCTTGGCTCTTACTCCTATACCTCTCTAGGAAGGTCTTGTAGATGCCCATCAACTCTTCCATGTTACCAGATGAGAGCATCTCTATTACCATTTTGTTATCCTCGCTAAAGGCTATCTTGCTATTGTTATGTGCACTTCTTGTGATCTTAGGCTCTTCCTTTACCATATCCACACTACCATCATTTCTACCCATCTTTGATTCCTCAAGCTCGTTGAGGAATCTGAGTATGTTTGGATCATTCCTGCACTCCTCTGGTATATCATCCAGGCGTATACCCTCTACCCTACCAAGGTACTTTATTGTCCTCTGCTTAGGTTGCTTCCTCTCCTTATCCCATACGCTCTCAACCAAGTATGCATACCTTATACCCCTTATGCTCTTCAGCCTTATATAGGCCATAAGGTAGATGGGGCGAACCTTATAAATAAACATAGTGCTAATCATATATCTAGTGCCAAGTAGCGAACTTGATGAGGCTCACCAACTCATCCACGCCAAGTCTATACCCATAGTAGGTGTAGAGCCATGGTTTGGTCCTGACCTTATCCACCAGCCTGGATTTGATTACCATCACATCTTGCTCATCTGGTAGCCAGTCATTAAGCATTATGCTAGGGAAGCCATCTATGCTTAGAACCCTCCTGCTTACATAGCCCCTCTTGCCCATCTCTTCCCTTATAGAGTCGTGCCTCCTCTTCAGGTAGAGTACCTTGTCTTTGAAGAATATCATATGCCCTTTGCCCAGGGTGAACCTCTTTGGTATTCTTGTTACATCATAATGCCTAAGAGGGTAACGTCTTAGATATGAGATTAGCATGAGTATCTCATTGTACTCTGCTATAAGATGCTGATCCGTCAGGTATAGGCTGTCGATGAGGTTGACCCTAACCAAGCCATATCACTACTATATGGGCAACTATTATGCCATACACTACATGTGCAACAAGGCTGAGCAGTATAGGCTTGTAGCCTAGAGGGTGTCTGGTTATGTTCACACCCGTTATAGGTTTGTGTATAGGTGCAAGGGTGAGTATCCATAGCAGTAGTCCAAACGATATGCCTAGCAGATTTGGATCGATGCTGATTAGTGAGAGGCTCTTCACTATTATGGCATAGAAGAGTGCTGCAAGCCCTCCATTAAGGAAGTGCAGCATGAACCCTTCCTTTACCAGTGTCTCAGGGTTCTTCTTGAAGAGCATAGACATCAAGCACTGATTCTCATGCCATTCCAGCACTCCAATCATGCCCCATCTCCTCCAGAATGGGTACTGTATTATGCTTATCACTCCAGTGGCTATGCATCCTGCCATGAAGCCTATCACTGCTTCGTTAATGCTCTCACCCCCTTCCTTATGCAACCATGCCTATAGCTCATTATGGCATCTAGTATGAGGTTGATCAAGGATAGTGTAAGGAAGAGTAGTGCTACAGTACTTATTCCTTGCGAGAGCATGTACAATGGTATATAGAATGGGGTGAGCATGCTTGCAAGTGGACCAGATATGTACATTGCTGCATACCCATGCTTGGATGCCCTGCTACCCTCTCTATCTATCTTTATACCCAAGGCTATGAAGAGCATCCTGTACTTTGGGCTTACATTCAATGCTCTGACCAGATTCGATATACCTATGTAGAAGTGGGAGAATCTTACACCTACAAGCCTTCCAACTATCAGATGGAGCAGATCATGTGTAAAGAACCAAAGGAGGAACCATGCTATTCCATTGGCGATCAGGAGTATAAGTTGCTGATCTCCTATGCCTTGAGCATAGATTGGGATCAGTAGACCTATTATGGTTGCTATTATACATAGTGCAGTGCCTTTGGCAAGGCTTATCACTGTAGGATCATTGTACTCTACCTCTACCCTCTCACCCCTATCCTCAAGCACCTCCCTCATCCTATGGTTTCTGTACTCTAGTATGCTCGATATCATCCTCTCAGCAAACCTATCCCCTATGGGACCTAGTATGGTCCTGAACTCTATCCTATCATCTATTATGCATCCCTTACCCGATCCCCCTCTGTAAGCATTGTTATTATCCTCACTAGCAATAGAGTCTCTCACAGTATGTGTATGCCTCCACATAAGGAATGGAGAGCCTACTGCCTCATCTGTGAACCCTATACCCTCTCTGTAATCCCTTACTATTGACTCCCATTCGAACCTCTGGCCTAGAAGCCTAGCTTCCATCCTTATCCTAGAGCCTTCAGATATCTGCTCTGGACACTCCAGTACCCTGAACCTTAGGCTCTCTGGATATACTATTTCTATGTTCTTTGGGTCCGCTATGAACCTGAATGCCGTATCTGGGTCTACACCAACCTTAACGCTTGATGATACTACACCCATGTGTATATCTCTGCAAGATCAGTATATAACCCTTAGGCATTATTATAAATAGTGCCTAAATGAGCTCTATCGCTATGAACCCTTCTGCTCAAGATATGCCTTGTAACCCATGCCTTCTAGCCTTACTGCTGCATCAAGCACCTTATCCCTCATGCTGCTCCTGTACTCCTCCAACCTCTTTGCAATATCCTCATACTTTATTGCAAGGACCCTGCATGCTAGAAGGGCAGCATTCCTTGCTCCATTTATTGCTACAGTTGCAACAGGCACCCCTGGGGGCATCTGCACTATTGAGAGTAGTGAGTCTAGCCCATTAAGGGTAGCAGACTTTATAGGTACTCCTATAACTGGTAGAGTTGTTAATGATGCAACCATACCAGGGAGATGGGCTGCTCCTCCAGCAGCAGCAATTATAACCTCTATACCTCTCTCTTTAGCACTCTTTGCATACTCATACATACGCTCTGGCGTTCTATGAGCAGAGACTATGCTAACCTCATAAGCAACGTTGAGTTCATCCAGGAGTGCACATGCATCCTTCATAACCTCAAGATCAGAATCGCTACCCATTATAACTGCAACCCTTGCCTTCCTCCTGATACTGCTAGTATCATCCACCACCATCATCATCCATCATCATAACATATAGCATATACCATTTATACACTTACAAGCCTTAGGGCTGACTTGATGTGCATAGCACTCCTCAACAGTTCATCAAGATCATCACCAAGCAGAGTTATATGCCCAAGCTTCCTCCTCCCCTTGTTGATCCTCTTCCCATATATATGGATCCTTGCATCTATACGCATAACCTTCTCTAACTCTATAGCATAGTAACCATTTATACTATCATTGCCAAGTATGTTGATCATCACTGCTGCCTTGCATAACATCCTAGGTTCTATCAGTGGAAGATCTAGTATCGCTCTTATATGCTGCTCAAACTGTGATATATTGCATGCATCTATACTGTAATGGCCTGTATTATGCACCCTTGGTGCAACCTCATTTACAAGTATGGAGTATCCATCCTCACATTCACCATCCATGCTTTTACCATCCTTTGCAATGAACATCTCAACACCAAAGACCCCTATACCATCAAGTGCTCTTATAACATCCATCGCTATCCTCCTTGCCTTATAGGCTAAACCCTCTGGTATCCTTGCTGGTACAATAGTTGTATCAAGTATGCCATCATCATGTATATTCTCAACTACAGGGTATGCTACAACCTCATCCCTGCTACTCCTAGCAACTATAACTGATACCTCCTTTATGAAGGGGATGAACCTCTCAACGTAAACAGAGTCCCAACCTCCCCTTGCATCAACGAACCTCACTATCTTATCATTAGAGTCATCATAGCCCTTAACAACTATATTGCCTCTACCATCGTAGCCACCCTTCCTAACCTTTAGTACTATAGGATAGCCTATGCTCCTTGCTATAGAGTGGAGATCATCTATGCTACTGACTTTGAAGAACTCTGCAACTGGTATATTGCTCTTATTAAGTGTATACTTCTGCATGAACTTATCCTGAACTATCCTTAGAGCATGTGCTGGGGGCCTAACCCTGTATCCCTTCCTCTCTAGACTAGCCAGTATATCTGCATCTGCCAACTCTATCTCATATGTTATAACATCACTCATCCCTGCCAATCTCTCAATTGCTTCTGCATCATTGAACCCTGCTACTATCAACTCATCAGCAAGCATTGATGCTGGGCAATCATCTGAAGGGTCTAGTATGTTGACCCTCATGCTTAACCTCTTAGCCTCCATTGCAAGCATCTTGCCTAACTGTCCTCCTCCAACTATCCCTATCCTAAGAGGGTTATTCATGTAGAGCATGGCTGCTGAGAGAAAACAACCTCACTCTAAATATAGATAGTTAGTCATCATCCTCATCCTCTGCTAGCAAAAATACTCAATACTCAACCCCCCTTCAGTTGCTGCCTACTCCTGAACAATGGTTTTATCCTTAGGTTCTCATAGTTGCCTGTATGGCATGTGAAGCATAACTCCTCCTTAGGGAGCCCTATAGCATCTGCTAACCTATCCATATCGTTGTAGCCAACAAAATCTGCACCTATTGCCTTTGCTACTAGCATGCTGAGTTCCTCCTCACTACACTCCTTCCCATTGTTTACTGTATATGCTATCAACTCCTCCTGCGATGGGAAGTCTATCCCAGCATAACATGGGAACCTTATTGGAGGATAGCATACAAGCATCTTTATGCTCCTTGCCCCTGCACTCCTTAGGGCATTGACTATTGAGATTGAACTTGTTCCTCTAACTATGCTATCATCTATAACTATTAAATCCTTGCCCTCTATAACGCTCCTTATTGGTATTATCCTCCTAACTATCTCCATCCTATCATGATGATAAGGTTCTATGAAACTCCTTATAGGGCCCTTCCTACTGTAGCGATCCTTCATCAACCCCTCCTCAAATGGTATGCCCATCTCCTCTGCATAGCCTAGTGCAGCAGGCCTTGCAGAGTCTGGCACTGGTATCACTATATCTGCATCAAGTTGGTACTTCCTTGCAAGTACCTTGCCTATCCTCTTCCTTGCTGAGTATATGCTTATACCCTCCATTATGCTAGATGGATGGGCAAAGTATGTGTACTCAAATGCACAGTGTGCATGTGGTCTCTCAACAGCAAATACATCACTACTTAAGCCAGAGTCATCAAGGGTTATGAGTTCACCAGGCTCAACATCCCTTATGAGTTCAGCATTGACAGCATCCAAAGCACAAGACTCTGATGCAACTATGTATGTACTGCTATCCTTATGGTAGCCTAGAACCAATGGTCTGAAGCCTTTAGGATCTCTAGCAGCATAAACCCTGCCATCGTTTGTTATGAAGGTGAATGCAAATGAACCTACTATCTCCCTCCTAAGTATGTCTAGGGCTGATGGCATATCCTTCCTCTTGTTAAGGAGATCTACAAGCCTCTTTGCTGCTACTAGAGTATCACTCATCCTCTCAGGTGTGAATGAGCATAATCCTGTTATACTTGCAAGTTCCTCAAAGTTAGATATGGTGCCGTTATGTGCAATGCATAGATCCCTAACCTTCAAGGGTTGAGCATTACTTAGATTACTCTTGCCTATGGTTGAGTACCTAACATGCCCTATAGCAGCATTAGATGCATATCTTGCTATTATCCTGCTGAATGATGATGCTGCCCTTGATACAAGCCCATACCTCTTGTATGGCACCATCCTAGGTACTGCAATACCCCATGACTCCTGCCCCCTATGCTGCAATGCCCTTAGGCACTCTATTACTATAGGTACAACATTACTCCCAGCAAGGGAGTATGCTGCAACTACGCCACAGTTCTCCCTAGCCTCCATGACCCATCAACCTTGCTATGCTAGAGTATGCATCTAGCATGCTATCCATGCTTATACTTATGCTACTCCCCTTGTACTCAAGTAGGAGTGAATCTGAATCTGAATTGAATGCTCCTATCACTGCTTTATGAACAGGGTAATCAGCAAGCACCCTATTGACAGCATCAAGATAATCCCTTCTTAACGATACAAGGAACCTAGAGTGCGACTCTGAGAAGAGTAGATCATCAAGCCTTGTACAGGTATGAGGCACATTACTCAACTCTACCCTTGCCCCAATACCAGAGGCTATACACATCTCTGCTATAGCAACTGCTAAACCTCCTTTGGAGCAGTCATGTACAGATGTAAGGAGCCCTGACCTTACAAGTGCAAGTACAGCATCCCTAGCATGCTTATCATACTCTAGATCAACCTTTGGTACATCAGCACTTAGAGTAGAGTGTATATACTCATAGTACTCTGAGCCACCCATCTCATCCTTGGTTAAGCCTATGATCATAAGCATATCACCATCTCCAGCATGGCCCTTCATAACCATGCTTCCATCACCTACAAGCCCTACAACACATACAAGAGGGGTTGGCTTTATTGCCCCTTGCCTAGTCTCATTGTAGAAACTCACCTTGCCTCCAACGCATGGTATCTTCATGTACCTTCCATAATCTGCCAACCCTCTAACAGACTCTATAAATGTCCAGAATACATGCTCATCCTCTGGACTACCAAACTGGAGATGATCTACCATTGCTATGGGCTCTGCACCAACACATGCAACATTCCTGCATGCCTCAGAGAAGCAGCCCATGCTACCATTGTATGGATCTATGTAGCAGTGCTTGGAGTTACCATCAACCTTGACTGCTATGTACCTGTACTTACCATCAGCATCCTCATCATCTCTATCATGCCTTAGCCCTATCCTAAGCACTGAGGCATCAGCATAACCAGGCTTCACAACGGTCCTTAACCCAACCTCATGGTCATACTGCCTGTACACCCACTCCTTGCTTGCTATGCTTGGATCAGCAAGCAGTTCAAGGATGATCTCTGCAACATCCTCATACTCTGGCATCTCTGGCTTCCTAGAGTTTGCTGCTATCTCCTCTATATATGGTGGCTTTATTGCATTACGCCTTGCAATAGGTGCATTTGCAACTATGCTAGCCTTTATCCTTGCAACCTGCTTCCCATCATGGTATATGCTCAGGTAACCATCATCAGTTAACCTTCCAAGCACTGAGTATGGTATCTCATACTTATCCATTATAGCCTTGAACTCTTCAAGCCTTGATGGTTCAACTATGTAGAGCATCCTCTCCTGAGACTCTGATATCATCATCTCCTCAGCGCTCATACTCTCTCTAACGTGAAGGGCATCAAGCATAACAAGCATACCCTTGCCTAATCTATCAGCAGTCTCTGATAGGCAGCATGCAAGCCCTCCTCCCCCAAGATCCTTTATAGCCTTTACACATCCCTTCTCTACACACTCCATCGTAGCATCTATGAGGAGTTTGCCCATGAATGGGTCTGGTATCTGTACAGCAGATCTATCCTCTTCCTCCCCCTCAAATGCCCTTGATGCAAATGATGCACCATGTATACCATCCCTACCAGTCCTATTACCTGCTACAACGATGAGATCATCAGCATCGCCTTTAAGCATAACAAGCCTATCTCTCCTTGCTATCCCTATGCATGCAACATCAACAAGGCAGTAGTTTGTAAACGAATCATCAAACTCTACCTCTCCAGCAACCGTAGGAACCCCTATACAGTTCCCATAATCTGCTATCCCTCTAACAACGTTCTTGAAGAGCCACCTTGCATGGTTATCATGCCTTATATCCCCAAACCTTAAAGCATTAAGCAATGCTATTGGTCTACTACCCATGCTGAGTATATCCCTTATCACCCCTCCTATGCCTGTTGCTGCACCACCATAGGGCTCAACGGCAGATGGATGGTTATGGCTCTCTATATGCACTGTAAGGAGCATCCCATCCCCTATATCTAGTACTCCAGCATCATATCCAGGACCTACAAGCACGTATCTTCCTTCAGTGCTGAAGATCTTCAGATACGGCTTTGATGATTTGTATGAGCAGTGCTCTGACCACTCAGCAGATACCATGCTCAACTCAACACTATTGGGCTCCCTTGCTATAGCATCCCTCAAGTACCTGATCTCCTCATCTGTAAGGCTCATGGTGCTCACCTTTGGCATACAGGTATGATATGAGCGATCTGAATATCATGATGCCATCCCCATAGCCATGTAAGATGGAGTTACTCATATGCTGTGGTGCAAGAATAATCTCACATGCTCTCTCTGGATGTGGCATCATCCCAAGAACATTACCCTCTTCATTACATACCCCTCCTATATCATAGAGCGAACCATTAGGGTTATCCTCGTACCTGAATACTATCTGCTCATTCCTCTCCATCTCCCTTAACGTATCCTCATCAACGTAGTACTTACCTTCCTGGTTTGCTACAGGTATGTTAATTATACTACCCTTATCAAGGAGCAGTGTGAATGGTGTTCTACTACCATCAACATCTAGCCTGAGTCTAGTCCATCTACATATGAAAGTTAATGAGTCATTACGCATGAATGCTCCAGGGAGCAAGCCTGACTCAACTAGTATCTGGAACCCATTGCATATGCCAAGTACTGGCATACCATCCCTTGCTAACCTCTTCACCACCTGCATAACAGGGCTGAATGCTGCTATAACCCCTGCCCTTAGCCTATCAGCATATGCAAAGCCACCAGGTATGATCATTGCATCGTAGTAAGCATTAAGATCATCCCTCTTGTGCCATATGAACTCAGCATCAACACGCATTATATTCTTGAGGATATGGTATATATCCCTGTCACAGTTGCTCCCAGGGAATACAACTATCCCTATCCTTATAGGCACATGTTATGCTAGATGCAACCTATTATTATACCTTGATAAATTGGGTTATGAGATGTAGGATGGATGAGCAATTAGTTTTGCATAAATGCTATCCCAATATATTACTCTACTTTACTTTACTCTACCTTACATATGCTTAACATGGGGTTGTATAGCCTCAACTCATCGCACATCCTCCTTACCATCTCCCTTGCCTCCTCAACGCTTTTAGCCTCAACCTCAACCTTGAGCATCTTTGCAACCCTTATAGACCTAACCTGGTGGTAGCCCCCTTTAAGCACTAGATCCTTGAGTATGGTATCCCCTTCAGGATCGCTTATGTATGGCTTGTTCTCTATCAACACATTAACCTTGTACACTGGCATACCATCATCTCTTGCAAGGATGATTTAAACCTAGATAAAGGGGTTATTATGCATGTATTGATGTTAAGCATAGCCTAACTAAGCCTCTAGCCTCGGTAGCTCAGCCTGGTCAGAGCGAGTGCCTTGTAAGCACTAGGTCGCGGGTTCAAATCCCGCCCGAGGCTCTAACAGATATTTAGAGCATGGGTAGTGCTATGGTATAGGCACGACCTTCTCTGCCATTATCTTGAGCATGACCCTCTCCTCTCCATCAACCCTGAATGGGAATCTATCTAAGCCCAAGTACTTCTTTGCCATTGCATCTATATGCTCCTCAGCCTCTCTTCCAGTAACCTCTTCAACAACTCTACCCTTTATCATGGCAGCATTGTAAGGATCGTTCCTATCAACTATGGATATGGTTACCCTAGGATCTCTCTTCAGGTTCTTGTACTTTACTCTTGCTGTTGTTGTATTAACTACGATGTAGCCAGCATGGAAATCAACCCATACTGGTACTACATGAGGGGAACCATCACTGCTGATGGTAGCAAAGAACGCTATATTCTTATCCCTGAGTAGATCTACAACCTTCTCTGGGATGCTCATGTATGTGAGTAGTAGTAAGCAAAGGTTATTATTTAAGCATTGTGAATGCCTATCGGTTGAGTGACTGGGAGTTAATGGTGCCAGGTTTAGGACTTACAGTGATTGGTATGCTAGGCGTTATACTCTCATTGGCAGGGATAGCAAGAACATTCGTTGAGGGGATGCATGCGATAAGTGCTATAGCCATGGTATTTGGGATGATACTCCTTGCTGCTGGCATCCTTAAGGATGGGCTGCCTAGAAGCAAAGAGGCAAAGGCAGCAACCATATTCATAGCAGGGATACTTGCTGCATTGGGAGGCTTGCTCGCTGGTCTCTCAACCGTAAGCACTCTACCAGTTCTTATAGGTACGCTCTTACTCATATTCGTGCCAGCAACAGCAATATCCTATGCTGTGCACAAGGGGAGTAGGCATGTCAAGGCTATAGCAGCAATATTCATAGGTGGTTCTCTAATGGGCTTCATAACATTCTCCATATTCAGTATAGTGCAACAGCCAACTCAGGCAATTGAGCAGGAGGAGCAGGCTAGACCTGGGGCTGAGGTTGGAGTTGAGCAACCCCAACCAGGAGGACCAGTGGTAGAGATAATCATACTCCTAGACTCTGCTATACAAGGTAATCCAGACTTCGATCCAGATGAGGCTATCGTTGAGAGAGGTACTACTGTAGTATGGAAGAATATGGATACATCAGTGCATACAGTTGCAAGTGGTAAAGGCTTTGATGATCCAAACTTTGCTAGGTTCTTCAACTCTCCAGTTATAAACGTGAACTCAACATGGTCACTAGATACCTCTACCCTAGAACCAGGGGTGTATGACTACTTCTGCACACTTCATTCATACATGCAGGGCAAGCTTGTAGTAGTTGAGAAGGGAGAGGGCAGTAAAGAAATTACTGGATAGTAGGGATAAGTTAAGTAGGCAAGGCAAAAGGGAGAACATGTAGGTATGTAGATAGGTTTAATGCTAGCTGAACAAACAATTACTTAGTTGTAGCACTAGTTGGTTAGTTGGTTGGTTAACAACGCCTTTTTGCTACTTTTTGATCAGTTATTAGGTTAATTGGCTTGCTATAGCAATCATCTCCTCTCTGCTCAACATGTAACCATTAATTATGATAAGATACTCTTCCCCTTTATCATCAGGCAACCATACAAAGAGCATATGCTCTGATATTAAGCATGGTGAGCCTCCAGCAATATACCCTCTACTGATTAGCATGTGGTATCTGCCATCAATACTCCAAGCACTCCTCTCATACATGCAGTTGTATGGATACTGCTCGTAACTGTAGCCAAGAAGGTTTATTATGGCTAATGCTGTATCCTCATTTATTATGGCTAATGCTGTATCCTCATGCTCCTGCTCTAACCTCAAGATGGGGTATCTCTCAAGGTTGAATATGCTCAATGAGTAGCCAGAGATACCGTTGATGCTGTTATGACTTAACCATACATAATCAACTCTCTGCATCTTACCCTCATCCATACCATCTATCCACTCCCATAGCATCCCTACACATGTTGGTATGTAACCATCAAGCGTATGCATATCAATACCAATGCCAAAGTATCTCATCGAAGAATCAAGCATGGCTTTACTATTCTCAATCACATCCTTGCCTGAGATGATCCTACCATACCCTGGCACACCATCACCTGTTATGCTGTTATCGCTCTTGAATGCAACTATATAACCATCTGCATCAACCCCAAGCCTTAGCATTGCAAGTGCATTTGGTGAGCCATTAGCACTGCTGAATGCACTATAGCCATGTATAGCCAAGCCATCCCATACCCTGTATATATCGCCAGAGCATGGATCCTCTATCCACTGCTTACCCTCATCATCCCTGTATCCAACTAGACACTTCTGGAGCATGTTTATCCCAATCTTACTGTATGCTCTATACGATGAGATATCATCAGCATCAGCATCCTTGCCTCCTCCATACATCTCAGGTAGCCTTATAAGCATGTAGTACTCATAATCATCAGCATCCTTGCTCTGAAGTATTCTAGCAAGTAGTGCTGGGTTAGGGTTTGCAACCTTGTAGAACTCCTACATGGTCTTGCCAAATGGATCAAGGAATGGTAGAGAGGAGTTTGGCCTCAGATCATTAACCTTCACATACCTTGCTGTTATGCTACCATCCCATTCTCTATCTATTGCTACTATCCTCCTCCCCTCTCCAGCATCAAAGCCTAAGCCAGAACCAATGGTTGCAAGTGTGGTTACAACTATGCCTATAGCAATAACAACAACAGTTACCAACAGGATTACATTTCCCCTATCTGTAATCATGAGTAATTTACGTATAACTGCTATAAATCTTGTACCTACCTTCCTTACCTTCATCACATCACCTTTGCCTCTTATTATCTAACTATACTTATATTCCTCCATCATGGAGTATGCATGTTGGATAGCATGATTATAACATTCAAGCAGTTAGAGATGCTTAAGGGGTTGGCAGAGAAGGCTTACCCTTATGAAGCATGTGCCTTGCTTGCTGGTAGTGTTGAGGTTTGTGGTTCATCAAATACATACAGGGTAGAGCAGGTTATAGAGGTTGATAATGCAGATAGATCAAGCATTAGCTTCAGCATGAGGGATGAGGATCTAATCAAAGCATATGATATTA
>Ga0105160_1000453_pt1 | contig 19183 bp, 17 predicted proteins | sample GXS110809BmetaG_FD_89591 | JGI IMG/M metagenome (GOLD analysis project Ga0105160, IMG submission 89591) | Hot spring microbial communities from Gongxiaoshe hot spring, China to study Microbial Dark Matter (Phase II) - GXS 110809B | ecosystem: Environmental > Aquatic > Thermal springs > Hot...
GCTCAACGGGCGCCGCAGCAATCTCTCTGTCACCTCTTGCAAGAGATGAGATTGCCCGTTATCGTGCCGAGGCGGAACCGACAGGAGGTCTCTCCCGAGAAGGAGAACGGCCATGGACGCCTATGCGGTCGTGAACGGCACGATCTTGACGATGGATCCGACAAAACCAGAAGTTGAGGCATTTGGGGTCATCGGCGAGCGCATTGTCGCTGTTGGCTCAATGGCCGAGGTGGAAGCAGCCCTGCCTCGGGGCGCCCGACGACTTGATCTCGCCGGGGCTACTTGCCTTCCCGGATTCAATGAAGCACACAATCACATGATCAACTTTGGCCTGGTTCTGGGGCAAGTCAACTGTCGTCACCCCCATGTCCGCTCCATCAGTGACATCGTGGCCCGTTTTGCCGAGCGAGCGAGCCAGACACCGCCAGGGAGTTGGATCCGTGGCCGTGGGTATGACGATAACGTGCTTGCCGAGCATCGTCATCCCACCCGTTGGGACCTTGACCAGGCGAGCACGCGTCATCCGCTCGTCCTTGTCCATAGCTCCGGTCATATGCTGGTCGCGAATTCTCTCGCGCTTCAGCTCGCTGGCATCACCCGGGAGACGCCCGACCCTTCTGGTGGACACATTGTGCGAGACAAGTCAGGCGAGCCGACTGGGCTGCTCCAGGAGAACGCCATGGAACTGGTCGAACGAGTAATCCCAGCTCCAACGCTTGAGGAGATGATTGAAGCACTTCGTCGCTGCAACGATGCATATGTTGCGGCTGGTATTACCTCAAGCCAGGACGCTGGCTCGGACCATCCACTGCAAGTCGAGGCCTACCAGCGAGCAGTCGAGCGCGGTGTGTTGAAGCTGCGCACGTCGATGATGATCCGTCATCAACTTCTCCCCCATCTGCTTGGGCTGGGAGTCAAGCAGGGATTTGGCGACAATCGACTCCGCCTCGGCCCAGTGAAGCTCTTTGCCGACGGTAGCCTCATTGGACGCACCGCAGCGGTGAGCCGTCCCTTCCTCGACGATCCACGACCAGACAACTACGGGATGACAATCTGGACACAAGAAGAACTGGACGAGTTGGTCTGGCAAGCCCACAGTGCTGGCTTCCAAGTGGCAACACACGCGATTGGTGATCGAGCGATTGAGATGGTGCTGGATGCCTATGAGCGTGCACTCGCTCGGCTCCCACGAGCAGATCATCGTCATCGTATTGAACACTGCGGAGTATTACGCCCCGACCTGATTGAGCGCATTGCCCGACTTGGGGTGCTCGTCGTCAGCCAGCCAATCTTCATCGCTGAATACGGTGATGGCTTCATTCGCCACCTTGGTCTGGAGCGAATTCAACTCACGTATCCGTTCCGAAGCCTTCTCGATGCCGGCATCCGGCTCATTTTCTCAACGGACTGCCCGGTCTCGTCTTACGAACCGCTCCGTTGTATCCAAGCTGCCGTTTTGGAGCGCACAGCGAGCGGCCGCTCCTATGCGCTGGAGGAGGCGATTCAGGTTGAAGAAGCCCTACCGCTCTACACCGTGAATGGGGCATTCGCCACCTTCGAGGAACGATACAAGGGGATGCTCCGCCCCGGCATGCTGGCCGATTTTGTCGTCTTGGAGCATGATCCGCGTCGCGTCAATCCGGAGGAACTCACGCAGATCCGAGTGCTGCGCACAGTCATTGGCGGCCAGACGGTTTATGAGGCATAGGTGCGGAGAGGCCATACAGGTGATGCTACGGAGCGCCCCGCAGACGCCGTCCAGAGGCTGACCATCCCTCCTCTGGTGACCGGCTTCAGTTCGCCGGCTTGAAGATCTGTGGGTTCAACACACCAGCCCTGCACAGAGAACCGGCGCAGGGGATTGTGAGAGACGAGCACGCCCATGTGTGCCGAAACAGGCCTGGTAGCAGGCTGGATGTGGGCAGGTTTCACGGAAAGAGCCTTCCGGCCGAATGAACGGCTCCAAGGCAAGCCAGCATCGGCGACTGTGCGCCTGCATCCCCCTGCTCACGCCGGTGCGAGTTGTTTACTCTGTGCCTCCCGATGAGACCCCAGGAACGTTCGTCAGATCACGTTCCCTTCACTTGCTCGGACACGCTCAAGCAACCCCGCCTCCACTAATTGCTGCCGCACCTCCTCAGGCGTGCGCTGCCTTCCTGGGAACGCCTCATCCTCACTCAGGCGGATGACGAAGCGCGCAGCGAGCGCCGCTGCGAGTTGGATACTGCGCAGCGTGACCTTGTCGAGCGTGTCCGCCTCGGTATGTCCCCAGCCACGCCCAACCATGCCACTCGTCGCATCGCGGCTGCTCAGTGTCGCGTTGGGGATACCACGGAGGGCAAACGGGAAGTGATCGGAGTGTGCGTTGAGCTCGTCTCGGATCGTGAAGTCGTAGGGAAGCTCTCGGCTAATTGCCTGGAAGTAGGGGACGAGTTCCGGTAAACCAGAGAGGACAAGTTGTTCCTGCCCGCCGCTGCCGCGTCCCGCGCCGTCGAGGTTGAGGACGAATCGAATGCGCTCGCCATGTGCGGCCGCGCGCGCAGCGTGGTAATAGGCCCCAAGGAGCCCGAGTTCCTCGGCGCCGAAACAGATGACGCGGACGGTCCGCGCTAGCTGCCCTCGCAAGCGGCTGAGGGCCCGGCCAACCTCCAGCCCAACCACCGTCCCGGCACCATCGTCGCTCGCACCTTGGGCGATGTCGTGGCCGTCATAATGCCCACCAACAAGCACGAGCTCCTCAGGATGAGTCCGACCGGGAAGCTCACCGATGACGTTCGCCGAACGTGCCTCGCGCGTTCGGTTCTCGGTCGCAATGCGGACGCGCAGTGCTCCTCGCTTAGCAAGTCGGCGAAGAAACATCCCGGTCTCATAGCTCAGCCCGAGACCAGGTATGGGCGCTTCACGATCCAAAGCACTCGTCCCGTTCGGATTCCGGCCGGTAAGCGAGCCCGTGATATGCAGTTGCCCTGGATTCTGATTGACAAAAAGCACCGCAACGGCACCACGTTGCACGGCCCAGTTGTACTTGTCAGTCCGGTGGCTCTTGCGCTCGCCAGGGCGGTTCGTTTCAGCATCGGTCAGGACGATCTTGCCCGGAATCTCGCTCGCGAGCCGGTCGAAGTCCGGCAGTTCCCCCTCTCCCACGTCGACCACTTCAGCCTCGAGATGTGCACTGGGACAATAGGGCATTGCGAGGGATGGGAGCTCCCGCTCCAAGGGCTCGATCACCCAGAGCTGGCAGGGTCCCCGTTCCCAAGTCACCATCGGAAATTCCTCGAGTCGAACGTTCTCGAGTCCATACGCACGGAGGCGTTCGGCCAGGAATTCGGCTGCTTGCCACTCCTGCTCCGAGCCCGCGAAGCGATGGCCAAGGTCGTCACAGAGGTAGACGAGATTGCGCCAGGCTTCATCCGACGTCCAAATCTCACCCAGCACAACGCGATCAAGTTCTCGCAAACGCTCTCGCTCCATCGTCCTTCCCTTCAGGTCTCGCCCCCAACTTGCTTTCCATCGGCCAATGCTGCATGACTTGCCTCACGGAAGAAGCGCATCACGCGGGAACGTGTCGGTAAGGCGGGAATTGCACCACGGCGGGTACAGACGAGTGCACCGACGGCATTGGCCAGCCGCAACGCCTGCTCGATCGCCTCTCGTGACCAATCTCCTTTCTGCTCGAGCAAGCCCACGAGGAGACCGGCGACAAAGCCGTCACCGGCACCGGTCGTATCGACCACCCGCACTGAGAATCCCGGTATGGTCCCTTGTCCCTCCGGCAGAACATACGTACACCCAGCTGCTCCCCGCGTCACCACCACGAGGCGGAGACGCTTGTGCCACAGCTGACGCACTGCGGCCAATTCGGTTGATCCAGTGAGAAAGGCAAGCTCCTCTTCACTCAGCTTGACGAGATCCGCTTCGCGCCAGCCAAGCAGCATCCCTTCACGCGCTGCTTCTGCCGAGGGCCACAGCGCGAGGCGCAGGTTGGGATCATAAGAGATGAGTGCACCGTTAGCACGAGCCTCGGCCAGCGCGGTCAGTGTCGCCGAGCGAACCGGCTCACCAATGAGTGAGATGGAGCCGAAGTGGAAGATGCGAGTTGCACGGACCACCTCGCGATCGACGTCCTCGGGGCCCCAGAGCATGTCAGCGCTGGGATGGCGATAAAAGAGAAAGTCGCGTTCACCGTCAGCCCGTAGACTGACAAACGCGAGTGCCGTACGGGCAGCAGCGGTGAACCGCAGACCGCGCACATCGACACCGGCACGTCGAAGTGTTTCCGCTAAGTAGTGGCCAAAGTCATCGTCACCCACCTGACCAAGGAATGCTGCCCGGTGACCGAGTCGGGCAACCCCGACCGCAACATTGGCCGGCGCACCACCAGCAGCGCGGCGAAACGCTGGCGCATCAGCCAAGCGCACACCACGCCGGAGTGCAACGAAGTCGATCAGGAGTTCTCCGCAGCTCACGACATCAAACATGTGACCTGACGACCTCCTTCGGTCTTGGTCGTCAGCACGGCGATAATGCGATCTTGGCCGAGAGACGTCAAGCCGTCTGGGAACGTCTGTCAGCCATGCTCAGACACCGTTCGAGTCATCGAGCACGGGTAAAACCGAGAACTCAGACCGCGCTTGTGAGGTTATCCTCTGCGTCCCCGCTCTCTGCCGGAGAACACGGTAGCGTGTCATTGACCGATCGGTGATCGGGTACATTCCCAACTATCCTCAGGCGCGTCCGAGGAGAGATGCAGATGCCGCGGTGACGACCATACCGATCGGGACAGGCGACTGGGGCGGTCAGGCAACCGCCAGCTCTTCGCGTTCGTGGACGGCATGGTGAACCGGGTTGGCAGGTACTGAGGGCCGTACACTCAAGACACCTTCAATTGGAGAGCGGCTACTCTCGAAGCGCGACGATGCAGCCCTCGTTTGGTCGGAGGACGAGACCGCTCTCGATGATCTCACCCGCACGATCGAGAGAGGTGGAGAGGAGCACCTGACCGCGCAGGGTAAAGCGGCTTGTCGTGAATGTCCGCTCATGTCCACCGAAATTGAGCACAACGAGCAAGCGTCGACCAGCGGCCTCGCGGAGAAAGGCGAGAAGGTCATCCGGAGCCGGGACGGGTCGATAGCGGCCAACGACAAGCGCCGGCTCGGCCCGGCGCAGGATCAAGAGCTCCCGGTACAGCGACAGCATGGAACGCGGGTCCTTACGCTGCACGGCAACGTTGCGCGTCGCGTAATCCGGGTTCAGAGGCAGCCAGGGCTCACCCGTGGTGAATCCGGCACCAGAGCTATCATCCCATGGCATCGGTGTTCGGCAGGAATCGCGACCCGCTCCGGGGCCAATTGTCTGCTCAAGCGGGTCACGACGCCGTTCAGGGGGGATAGGGACATCGGAAAGCCCCAGTTCATCGCCGTAGTAGATCGTCGGCGTCCCACGCAGGGTGAAGAGCAGCATGGCAGCAACACGTGCTTGCGCCTCGCCGACACGTGTTGCAACACGTGGCCGATCATGATTACTCAGAACCCAGTTGGGCCAATCATCAGGGCCGAGGAGCGCCTCGTACGTATCGATCGCGGCGCCAACACGGCGAGCTTCCCAGGGCACGAGCAGCAGTGCAAAGTTGAACGGCAAATGGAGCTCGCGACGATGCGGGCAGCCGTAATACGTGACGAGTCGTCCGACGGGCAAGTAGATCTCGCCGATGAGGACGCGCTCACCAAAGGCATCGGCGACTTGACGCATGCGAAAAAGAATCTCGTGGATCTCGGGACGATCGCTCGTGTAGACCGGAAGGAGCTCACGATACGGTGGCTGATCCGGCGTGTACTCTGGGTTCACCGGATTGTCACGCAGCTCCTCGTCTTTGATCAGGAACCAGATAGCATCGAGGCGAAAACCATCAACTCCCCGTGTGAACCAAAAGCGAAGGACATCGAGCATCGCTGCTTGAACTTCCGGATTTCTCCAGTTCAAATCGGGTTGTTCCTTGAGAAAGGTGTGGAGATAGTACTGCCCAGTCGCGGCATCAAACTCCCATGCCGAGCCGCCAAAGATACTCCGCCAGTTGTTCGGCGGGCCACCATCGGGAGCAGGATCAGCCCAGATATACCAGCGACGACGCGGATGATCACGGCGACTGCGTGACTCAAGGAACCAGGGGTGCTGGTCGGAGGTATGGTTGGGAACGAAGTCGAGGATCACTTTGAGTCCCCGTGCATGGGCATCCGCGATCAGCCGCTCAAGATCCTCGAACGTCCCGAACGTTGGATCGACGTCGAGATAGTCGCTGATGTCGTAGCCAAAGTCAGCCATCGGCGAGCGGAAGATGGGAGAAAGCCAGATGGCGTCAATGCCAAGCCAGGTCAGGTAGTCGAGCTTCCGGCGAATCCCCTCAAGGTCGCCGACGCCGTCACCGTTACTGTCCGCAAACGAGCGGGGGTAGATGTGATAGATGACTGCACGCTGCCACCAGTGCCAGCGGCGCTCTTCCTCCACAGGAGCCCCCTCCCCAAACGACGAGCGCCGCGCGAGCCGTCACCCGGCGGCGCTCGCTGGATCGCGCTGCACCCCGCTCAGCGTCGGACTACCTGGCGTGCCTTGACAAAGCGGGTCAAGAGGATACTCGTTCCCACGGCCACCAGGAACACGAGCGGGATATCGATTAAGAGGAATGCCCACGTCAAGGCCAGCTCACCATTGATCGCGCTCGCCAGCGTCCCGAAGATGACGCTCAACACCACCAACGCGGCCGTCCGGAGTCGCACCGACGCAATCCGCCAGCAGATGAGCCCTACCACGACACCAGCAGTGATCGGCAGTATTTCTCCCATCGCTCTGCGCCCCTTCCTCCGTAACCAACTCACCCAACGTCCAGCCTGCCGCAGGAGCAGCCGGCTGTCAAGCGGGCGACCGCCTGGACACCTCACGCCCGGTGTGATCTCCTCTTTGGTCAGCAGCGAGGCACTTCCACGCCTCCGAGCGCCGTCTGTTAGGAGCGACAGGTAAAAAGTTGCGCTACTACTCGAGAGCGAGAGATGAAACGACGGACCGGAGAAATGCGACGGGCACCGAGTTGTTCGAATACTCTGCCGCAGCTCGTTCGGAGCAGAACGGCCTGCCACTGAAATGACCCTCTGGGCATTCGTCAACGTCGCTTTACCCGTCTCGGACAACGAACGCCGGCGGCCTTCCTTACCGAACCAGTCGCCTCTCCGCAGAGCTAGTCCGTTGGCTCACGCGGAGTACAGGTCGGGACACCAGAACACGCAAGACGAATGCGTGTCGACGGCTCAAGATGGAGCCGAATATCAAATGTCTCTCACGATGGCGAGAACTGCCATGATGCGTCCGCTCACACGTTCGAGCCAGGTGAAGATCGACCGTGCCTCATCGGCGGTGACCGGTGGCAGCTCGGTCGGAGAGTACCGCCAGCGAAGAGCGAGGAGCGCTGAGTCATTCTCCGCCGCGAGATCGGGATGCCCGGGCGCACGAAGGATCGCTGCCAGACGCTCTGCGATACCAAGCTCTCGAGCCTGGATCTGCTCCCATGTGCACTCCGCAACCCGGCTGAACCAATAGCAGAAGCGAGCAAGCGGGAGTTCTCCAAGTTCCGCCGCGATCACTTCCCAGGCAGGCTGGTCCTCGGCTGGTGGCGGAAATGAGGCACTGAGCGGGATCCTTCCCCGTCGTGCCAGCACCGCAGGATACCACGCCATCCAGAGCATCCAAAACAGCCGGAAGGCCTCGAGGATGTCATGTGGCTCACTTGTCGAGGACTGCTCCAATCCCTGCACCCGTGCATCCCGTGCGGCGAGAGATTCCTTGAGGAGTTCGTACAAGACCTGGCGGGCTTCCTCGGGCTCCATTGTCAGAGTCTCCAAGAAGCGCGCTTTACGTGAGAATGTGCCGATCAGATGACTGACTGGAAACCCGGCATCGGCCAGTGCCATCTCGACCTCGACGCGAATCGCGTCGATCTCCCCCGCAGCCCGGTACATATGCTCCGTAACAGTATCGATCCACTGGACAGCGGACCGAACTTCGTCCGCCGTGATGGGGAGTTCAACCGGATAGCGGTACTCCGCCAGGCAAGCTCTCCTCCAGTTGGCCCCCATCGGGTCATTGCACGTGAACGTCGACTCGCTTGGAAGTCCTGTATCACGGATCGCTAGATCAAGCCAACGACTGATCCCAAACTGCTGTGCCAGCTCACGGACAAATGGGTGCTTCGCCACGTCTCCGAACCAATAGACGAACCGAACAATGTGGAGATCACCGACGGTGTCGCGGAGTGCCTGCCACCCCTCCTGATCGTCGTCACTTGGCAGGTAACAGCGCTCCGAAATCTGAGCTCGTTGGCATAGATCCTGCCATAAGCGCCGAGTGACCGGATGATCCGCCGGCGCATATGCGTCGAGGAATGCGGCGTACCACAGATGGAAGTACCACATACTCCTGCCGGCGTCTTCCTCGCAGTACCCAAAATCTTCCTCCAGGTCCCGCGCCAAGCTACCGGCGTTGTGGTAGACGGCTTCCAAAAATGCCACATCATAAGCGACCTCGGGTACTGATCCAGACATCTTTCGCCCCCTTGGTTCCAGCTTTGTCAATGCCCCATAGGGAGCGTGGCAGTGCAGCGGGAACCCTGTCGTTCTCGTTCGACCGAGGAGAAGATCTTCGTGCAAACGGTGCATCTGGCATCTGACCGTTACTCAACGAATCCAGTCCAAGAGACAAGCCAATCGACGATGCGCCGCCACTTCATGGCCCAGAACATTACCGTTCCGACTGGTCGGGCCACGGTTCATCACTACGAACCTGATACACACGCTTCAACGGTGATCTTGCGCCAGCTGTACACTGCCAAGCATCGGGAGTCCGAACGTGTCCCTCTGCAGGTTTGATTTTCCAGGATACGTTTTCCCGCTTCACACGAGCTGCGATACTGTACCACCTCGGACAGGCGCAGTACGCACACGCCGCAGCCGCAACCAGCAGGCACGAAGCCCAAACCATGACAGCATACGGTACTAGTTGTGGCTCTCTACAACGTGACTGACTCATTCCTCCGCTAGACACGCCGAAGAGGTCAATCGCTCTAACCCAGTACCCTGCCCCACTCATCCGGCTGATGGACTTGAGCCCACTAGGAATTGCGAGATGGTCTCAATCATTCGCCAAGGAGCGGTCACGAGTGATCTCCTATCGCTTGTTCTCGCAGAACACGTCCTCACACCCGTGTCCCGTCGCTTTTGAGGATTGGGCGACCGGATCATGGCATCGTCGGAGGCCTCTCATTGCATGGCTATTCGCTTGGCCTGGCTCCTTTCGCTGTGCCCTCTTGGGCATGAGAGAAACATGCCACTGGAACAGGCAAGTGCGTTTCAGTCATTTCGTGATCGTGCAAGAAGGAGCCGTGCGCCAGAGGGCAGGCGAGGGAAGGCCGCACATGCCCGTCACGTCTCGCAGCCATCTAGCGCTCACCGCGTCACGGTGAGTCCGATGAGCCCGCCCATCTCGCGAAGCTGCTCACGGGCATGTTCCACGTCACGCCCCTCTCGGGCCGCCGCAAGCAGTCGATCAGCTGCCTCGGCCAGCACGGTGATCGCCCGCGGGGTATCAAGGTCGTCCGAGAGCGCTGCCGCAAGCTCGTCGCGCAACGGGGCAAGGTCAAGCGGCGTCGCCTGACCACCAACCGCATTCACTGCCTCGCGCAAGCGCTGGACAAGTGGCTCAAAACGTGCCGGACCATCATCTTCGTACGCGAATGGCGTCCGGTAGTGATGGCTGAGGAGATAGAGGCGGATGGCGTCGCCGGTGTGGCGGCGCAGCGTGTCACGCACCAGCACGAGATTCCCCAGCGACTTCGACATCTTGGCGCCCTGATATTCAACCATGGCAACGTGCACCCAGAAACGTGAGAACGGCCTGAGGCCGGTATAGCCCTCCGATTGGGCGATCTCGCTTTCGTGATGCGGGTAGATGAGATCGGAGCCACCACCGTGTACATCGATCTGTGGGCCAAGGTACTTGATCGCCATCGCGCTGCACTCGATGTGCCAACCAGGACGTCCCGGCCCCCAGGGGCTATCCCAGGTTGGCTCACCAGGCTGTGCAGCCTGCCAAAGAACAAAATCGAGCGGGTCTTCCTTCCGCGGATCTTGCGGATCGGCGCCCCGCTCGGCCGAGAGGCGAATCATCTCCTCGCGACGACAGCGACAGAGATGCCCGTAGTCAGGATCGCTGGCAACGCGGAAGTAGACATTGCCGTCACGTACATAGGCTGCGCCCTGCTCGAGCAGCCGCTGGATCATCTCGACCATCAGTGGGATCTCTTCAGTTGCTCGGGGAAAGACCGACGGGAATAACACATTGAGCGCATTCAGATCTTCTTGGAACTGCCGGATATAGCGATCCCCGAGCCGATCCCACGACTCACCTACCTCACGGGCTTTGCGGAGGATGTCATCGTCGATATCAGTGATGTTCTGCACATATTTGACACGCCAGCCATGATGCTGACAGATACGATTGAAAACATCGAACACCAAATATGTCATCGCGTGCCCCATGTGGGTCGTATCATAGGGGGTCACACCACAGACGTAGAGCCGGACAGTACGTCCGTCAGCTGGGGAGAAAGGCTCGACTCGTCCAGTCAGCGCATTGAACAGCTGCACGGCCTTGCTCACTCCCTCCATCACGCGCTGCTCGCTTGCGGTATCGTACCATCGGAGTACAAGGCAGATGTCGGTTCGGTGGGGAAAGGAGGAACGATGGCAGGTCAGGTCGGTGAACGAGCCCCGGATTTTCGCCTCCCAAGCACGCTCGGTCAGCCACTCTCCTTGAGTGACATGCTCCGCGAGCGCATCGCTGTTCTCGCCTTCTTCCACTTCGCCTTCACAAGCGGTTGAAGGAATGAGTTGTCCCAGTTGTGGGACAAGATCGAGGAGATCCGTGCCCTAGGAGCCGAGGTGTACGCAATCAGCTGTGACAGCCACTTCGCTCAGGCAGCGTGGGCACGCGAACTCGGGATCGATTTTCCCTTCCTCAGCGACTGGAGCCGCGAGGTTATCACTTTGTATGACGTGAAGATCGACGAGTTTATCGGGTACCGTGAGGTCCCCGCTCGGGCAATCATCATCGTCGACCGTGAGGGCACGATTGTCTACCGCGAGCGGGCACCTCTGCGTGCGCTTCCGGACGTCGAGGCGGCACTTGCTGCTCTCCGTTCACTCGCGGCGCGCGCTTGAGCCAACGACCGGCGGAGCCGGAGTACTGGCAGCCGCTGAGGAATCCCACAGCCGGCGCAGCGCTGCCTCAACCAGTCGTCGGGTGGCTGGCGCCGGCTGTCCCACCTTGAGCTGCACGAGCTCCGGAGGGAAGAGCAGGTCGAGCGTCCATTCCATCGCCAGCCGGATACGGCGGTCCCAGCGCGGAATATGGAGCAGCGCATAGGTACGCCAGAGCCACCAGGCGAGGAAGCCATCAAGCGTCACCCGACCAAGCCAGGCGATCGCAGCATGGTCGCCAAGCGTTACCATCATGCCGCGAGTGCGATACCGCATCGGAGCGAGTTCGCGGCCGTGCAAGGTAGCCAAGAGGTTGCGCGCCAGTACCCGAGCTTGCCGGACTGCATGCTGGGCGGTCGGCGCATAGGGCCGACCGGTCGTCGGGTCGGTGACAGCTGCATTATCGCCGAGCGCCCAAACGTTCGTCATGCCATCGACACGCAAGAACGCATCGACGACGATCCGTCCCCGTTCATCAAGCGGAAGTCCAAAGGTCCGCACAATCGGGTTTGGATCCACGCCGATCGCGCTGACGATCGTTCGTGACTCCAGAACCATCCCGTCGTCGAGCAGGATGGCAGCAGGGTCCACCCGAACAACCTTGCGGCCCAACAGTACCTCAATTCCACGGCGCTGGAGTTCCTGGACAGCACGCGCGGCAGCTGCCTCGGGGAAGCTCGCTAGCAGGCGTGGCAAGGCCTCCACCAGTACCACCCGCTCCACTCCCGGCCGAATGTTCTGGTAATAGCGAAGCGCATGCGTGAAGAGGCTGCGGATCTCAGCCGCGACTTCTACCCCTGTTGGCCCGCCCCCGATCACCACGACTGTGAGTAACCGCCGCTGCTCCTCGGGATCCGGTTCGATATCAGCCTGTTCGAGGAGATCAATCAGGTGGTTCCGGAGTGCAAAGGCGTTCGCCAGTCGCTGGACATCAAACGCATAGTCGTCGAGCCCCGGAATGCCGAACGTCGCCGGCACACCCCCGAGCGCCAGAACGAGATGGTCGTACGGGAGCTCCAAGAGCTCCTGGCGATGTTGGTACAACCCATGCTGAATCGTAACAATCCTTCGCTCCAGGTCAACACCGGTGAGTTCCCCAGCGTAGAGCCGGGCATGGGGCACGACATGCCGAATCGACGTCAGAATGGTTTCAACCCGTAAAGCCCCTGAGATCACTTCTGGCATGAGCGGATAGAAGACGAACGCGTTCTCTCGGGAGATCAGCGCAACCTCGATCTCTCCTCGGCGAGCTGCCCTTCGGAGCTCGTGTGCTGCTGTCACCCCAGCGAATCCACCGCCAGCAATGACGATCCGAACTGGTCTCGTACGAGCTTCCATTGCCATGAGCAACCTACCTCTTCGTCGTGACGGTACACCGCCACGGCACGAACCCTCCATTGTATCGCACAGAAGCAGCCCTTGAGGATGACGGAGTTCTGCCGCCTTTCCCACCGTGCCGCGCCTCCTTGGTTACGATTGCCGACTGAGAAATGAAAGGAGTTGGACAATGTCCGCACGAGGGTTCGGACTGGCTGCGGCGGTCTCCCACGAGGTCATCCGCGCGGCAGCAGCTGCTTGCGAGGCATTGGGGTATCGCACGTTCTGGGTCAACGACACGCCGGACGGCGACGGATTGGCGGCACTCGCGACAGCAGCATCAGTCACCCAACGGATCGCACTCGGAGTCGGCGTCTTGCCGCTGACACGTTGGACCCCAGAACGTATCGCGCAACGCGTGCAGGAACTCGAGCTTCCACTTGACCGACTCCGTCTCGGCATCGGCTCAGGGGCAGGACCAGGGGCACTCGCACGCGTCCGCGCGGGCGCGCTGGCACTGCGCGCAGCCATCCCCTGCGAGCTCGTCATCGCGGCGCTCGGCCCACGCATGTGCCGCCTCGCTGGTGAACTGGCCGACGCAGTGCTTTTCAACTGGCTTACTCCGGCGCACGTGGAGCAATCGACACACTGGCTCGCCGAAGGCGCCACCGTCGCCGGACGAGCGCTCCCACGGCGCTACGCATATGTGCGCGTTGCACTCGGCCGCGACGCATTGTCCCGCCTCGAAGAGGAGGCAGGACGGTACGAGCGCTTCCCGGGCTATCGTGAGCACTTTGCTCGCATGGGCGTCAGAGCACTCGCCACCGCGATCGCAGTGGAGTATGCCAAAGAGCTGACCACCGCGTTGCAGCCGTGGGAGACGCAGCTAGACGAGACTGTCGTCCGAGCCATCACCGCTCACGACTATCTCGACGAAATTCTGACGCTCGCGGAAGCAGCTGCGCCTGCTCAGCTCGGCTCTGGTGGCCAGGCCGGCTCCTGACCAGCCAACAACTGCTCGACTTGCTCGAGGTGAAGGCGATCGTGCTCCACGAGTTGCTCGACGAGATCTTCCACTGTCACCTCGCCGAGCCGCTCGTGGATGGCGCGGCGTTCCCAGTCCTTGAGGGAAAGTGTCATCAGCGTCGTCAGAGTATCGCCCCGCTCGTGGCCAAGCCGCTCCAACGCTTCAGCCAGCGAACTCACCGACTCCGCGGTATCAGCAAGATCGACCGCACGAAAATACGGTGTGTCCTGGGCAACCATGCGTAAGATGCGCTGGCGCATCAGCGCTTCGACCGCGGCTAAATGGGCGACGATGCGCGCAAGCGGAGTTTCTCCTCCATGTCCACTCGTCTCTCGATCGCGGAGCATGCTCTGGAGCCGGCGCGGTGTCTCGGAGAGAAGATCAATCAACTCTTGGTAGGGATGGAGCATGCCAAGACTCCTTTCAGCACCCCGCGGAGCAGTCGTACTCAGCTCGTTGGCCGATCGGTCAGGTGCCAGGTGATCCCGAAGGGGTCACGGAAGACAAAGGAGTGCTCGTCACTTTCGGCAACTGCGTAGCCACGGACAAGCACTTCAGCGCGCAGTTCCAGCAGCGTCTCCGGTGCAACCCGCAGACTCAAATGGACAAGACGCGGCTCGACAAAGACCGTCCCGCGACCAGCGAACTGCAAGAGCAACGCAAGCGGACCGTTGCGGAGCAGGACGTACTGCGGGAAGATACCGCTGCGCAGCCCCGCATCCCAGTCGAAGTCAGGGGGAAGATACTCCCAGGTATCACCCACACGCCGGACGCGCCAGACGACCTCCAGACCGAAGAACTCCCGGTAGAAGTTCTCTGCCACCTGGAGGTCGGCGACACGGATCGCAACATGCTGGAACGCTTCGATGCGCACCGTCCGCCCGGCAGGCAAGAGCGGTTGTACTCCGGGGTCGGGGAGCCCATACGGCAAAAGGCCACTTCCCGGCGGTGCAGGAACGAGAGCTCCTTGGATCGGTGCGATTCGCTCGCTCATTGAGCCTTCCTCTCGGCAAATTAGCGATACCAGCCGAGTGTCTGCACTGCTTGCGCCCCAAGCAAGCCAAGCTGGACTTCGTACGGCGTGCCAGCCGCCTCCGGGTGGAATTCGAAGCGAGCCCGCTCGAAATACTGCACAGTGTACTCCTTCCCATCGCTCGGGTTCACCTCACGGAACTCTGGGCTGATCGGCAAGCCAAAGCGAGCAAGCCCGCCGTTCCGTTCCCAGTATCGCAAAAAGGCACCCTGAACGACGAAGCCAGTTTCCGGGAAATACCGCTGATCCGGACCGAGTCTCTCCGGAGGAGGTTGTGGCGGGAAGGTGCGGTCACCGAGGGCCCAGCGGCCAAGATGAGCAAGCTGGACCTCATGAGGAGACCCTCGGTACTCCGGCCAGTACTCAAAGCGTGCACGCTCGAAGAATTGCACGAGCCGGCCGCCGCTCCAGAACGGCTCCGTCAGAGGATATCCAAAGGCAGCGAGGCCGCCGTTCTGTTCCCAGTAGCGGCGGAATGGCCCACTCAAGGTATGCCCGGTCTGGGGAAAGTAGCGCACGGTCGGATCGCTCGGAGGAGCGACTCGACTCGTCGGAACCGCCTCAGGGCGTGCCAGTTGCTGGTAGACCAGGTAAGCGGGCTTCCGCGGCCACGGGATTGCTTCCCGTCCGTAAACCGTGTTGGAGTCAAGGAGGCGGACTAGCCCCCAACTGGCATATCCGTGTGAGAGACCAAAGTCCTCGAATTTGAACCAGAAGACCCGCTCAACTTCTGGTGCTTGCTCCCACAGCAGCGTGTAGACCTGTCGCAGGAATTCCGCCTGCGCTTGTTCAGACGCTGTCGGCGAGAGTACGCCAGTACTGGACCATGGCGGGGGATCAGCAACCATTCCCACCTCAGTCACCCAGATCGGGGACAAATCCCCGTGGGCAAGCTGGATGGCCCGTAGTTCGCGCACCGCCGCAAGTACGCTCCCGCCATCTGGGAGGAAATAGGGGTGGATGGAGACCGCATCCCACGGATACCGGCCAGTGCGCGCCCGAAACTCCCGTACTGCCGGACTCTCATAGACCGCACGCCACCAGTCGAGGTGCCGGTCACCATCGTGGTGCCGATCAAACAGAAGACTGCCAGCAACCACACGAGTTGAGGGACTGAGCTGTTGTACCGTTTCGTAGACATCTACAGCGAGTCGCCCATAGACGTCCGGACGAACTGCATGCTCTCGCTGGTTCGTTTCCTCCCAGAGGAGTTCATTGGCATTCGGCTCGTTCAGGAGTTCAACTGCACCCAGCGCTCCTCCGTAGCGTCCAACAATCTCTTTCGTGCGCTCCACGAACGCACGGGTGTATCGATTACGGCCGTCACGGTCAGGCGACTCGTTGATTGTCCGAAAGCGATACGATTCGTCAACGTCGGCCAAGATACCCGAACCAAGCACTGCCAGCACCTTCATCCCGTAGCGGGGTGCAAGATCAAACAGGTACCAGTCATGCTTGTCATAATCGACCCAGCCAGGGCCAGGAGCAGTATCATACTCGGCATGGAACTCGATCCGTACCCAACGGGCGCCGAGCGCTGCCATCTCCGCCATCATCGTCTCAAGAAAGATGCGATTGACAGCAAGTGGGGCGCGTTCTGGATCCGTATTGAACTCGTACCAAGGATCACGACCGACAATTCCGAAGAATTCCGCACGGGTCGCAGGGTCTCGCTGCGCTGAGACGGTTGCGGCTGGTCGACCGACAAGACTTATGGCGAGGAGCGCGAGCGCCAGCACCGCACGCAATCCTCGTCCGATGGCCATCCGCACCCCCTTCCCTTCCCGCATCGCCCACAGACGGCACGCGTGTTAGGCCACACGCAGCGCCCGTCGCCAAGGTTCGAGGACAAATCGCTCCAACGCCTCCGCAACTCCGTCCTCGTCATGCCCCCGCACAACTGCCCCAGCTTGGGCGCGCACGTGCTCGGGGGCATTCCCCATCGCGACTCCAAGTCCGGCCCGACGCAAAAGCGGGAGATCGTTTTCGCCGTCCCCCACAGCGAGAACGTCCTCCAGCGTCAGCCCGCGCCGCCGCGCCAGGAGTTCCACCCCGCTCGCTTTGCTCACCCCCGGCGCATGCACGTTAGCAACCCAACGCGGGAGCTGTGGGATCCACTCGAACGGGCCATGGTGATAGATCGGGAGCCCAGCCCGCGCCAAACGAGCGGTCGCACGGCGGAGCGCCCTCTCCGGGCCAAAGAGATCGACTGTGAGCACATCCTCAAGTTCGAGCACATCCGCAGCCGGGAGCCGATCGACCTCACCGGTACGTGGCAAAAGCTCCGCCTCGAACTCCGGCAAGGGTGGAAGCGGGTCGGTGACCAGCACTAGCCGCTCACCACTGCGCGGGGCACGCAAGGCGAGCGCCCCCAGTCCTTCTCGCCTGGCTTCAGCAAGTGCACGCGCCAATCCAGCACGGTCAAGCGGACGCTCAGCCAGTGCCCTCCCGGTGTCTGTCTCCCAAACCAGCGCACCGTTGTAGAGCACGAGAGGGAGCAAGATCCCGAGTTGCTCGAGCACCGGAAGTGTCGTGCATAAGCGCCGTCCGGTCGCAAGTGCTACCTCGATCCCCAGCGCCCGACAAGCCATAATTGCGTCATGGACCACCGGCCGCACCACGTCTGAGGGATCCAAGAGTGTTCCATCGATGTCGAGCACAACAAGCCGGAATAGTCGCCCCTTGACTATTTGGTTGTCTTGGCGGTCCCCCATTACACCCTCGCTCGCGCCTTGCCATCATTGGTATAGCATAGGACCCTTGGGATTTTTGATCTTTTGTCGAAGACTCTTTCTCCTACCAATTACGGGGAAGTGTGAAGGCCGTGTGGAGAGACGGGGTATCTGCCGAGCTGTGTGTATGGGGTCCTGTGGCCAAGGCTGGACTATCGCTGCGACGCGCCACACAGGAACACGCGAGAAGCCGACAGCCATCGGTGATCGCAACGCGGGTATCTTGACGGAGGACTATATGCAGCGAGGCAGGTACACCCCTCGCCGCAACCGGAAGAGATACCGTATCGGCCCGGCAAGCCCCAAGGCTTGTTCGAAGGTGGGCAGCTCATCAAGGAGCGTCGCCAGCTTCGCGGATTGCTCCAGCACACGGTCAATTGCCGCGAGTTTGGCGCGGAGCGGGGATGGAAGAGCTTCGACGTCGAGCTGTGCCCGGAGCTGCTGCGCTCGGTCCACGTGATCTCGCACTTCCTCGATCAGCTGCTGGGACTGATGGAGCACATCAAGCTAGGTGGAAGAGTGCAACGTTGGCGGAGACGTTATCCCGGTCGTCTCGAGCGCGGTGACCATTACTTGTCCGACATGGACAAGCATCAGGCCACCTGCAGAGGGTTCCCGGCCGAGAGAGAAAATCACGCGTAGCCGCGGAGCGAAGTCAGCTAACGTCCACTTCCGCACCCCATCGCGCCTTTTCAGCTGCTCCCCTGAACCCAGACCATCTCTCGTCGCAAGGTCTCGGCCAGGCGCAGGCTCCGCTTGTCTCGTTGCTCCCGCTCCGCGCGCGTATAGACGAGCGCCTCTGCCGGTACTGGCAGCCCCTCAAGCGGCAAAAGCCCCATCCTCCGCTCAAACGGGAGCTCCGACATTTCCAGGATCACCACGATGTCCGGGTCACTTCCTACCCCGGCATCGCCGGGAGCGTAGAAGCCAAAGACGCCCACCGCCACCAGTCCCGGTAGCGACAGGCGCTGGGCCCAAGCCGTGACCGTCTCAAGAACCTCAGCGCGGCTCGGCCATCTGAGCACGGACGAATGCAACGGTCTGACTGGCATAGGCGATTGCCTCCTGGCTCTGCAAGGGCCCGTAGTGCTCAGCCGGCGCTCCCGCCGGGAAGGCGTCTGGATAGCGCGTCGGCACAGACAGAGCATCCAACGAGCGGGCCTTCTCCACCAGTAGAGGGGAACCGCGATGGGCAGCTCGGTCAGGAGACGGACCACCAGCTGCCTCCAGGCCTCCTGGCCCAGGTGGAGGTGCAGAGCCTTCACCGCCTTCTCAGCGGCCTACTGGGTCGCAAAGGATGCCCACTCGTGTCGCCCCGCCTGCGCGGCAATCTTCGCCATCTCCAGGTCAGACTCAGCCTGCTGAAGCCAATCAGGCACGCGATTCATCTGCTGCACCTGATGAACTCTGTTCCTTCCGCTTACTAGCGGCAGCGGGAGCACTGAGGTTGCACAGGGCAGTTCTCGGTGGGTACTCGCAGTGCTCAGCCGTGGACTACATGTTCACCGTGTTCGTCGCTGTCACCCAGCGATGATCATTGCAGCAGTGATATCGAATAACTGCTCACAGTGGTGACGGCGCGTGCAGGTGAATCCGGGGACGCCAACCGCGCGGACCTGGCGGATCGGCCGCCGCATGGTGGCATCGTCGTAGCTGTTCGAGAGCTCGGGTGGTAAGTCAGCGGTGCGCTTCCAGTTGCGTGGTTCCGCGTACCACCCGCGATACCAGGCGAGAACCGGTCGGACAGGAGTGAAGGCACCTGCCGGTTGCAGCTTAA
>Ga0105160_1000456_pt1 | contig 19109 bp, 17 predicted proteins | sample GXS110809BmetaG_FD_89591 | JGI IMG/M metagenome (GOLD analysis project Ga0105160, IMG submission 89591) | Hot spring microbial communities from Gongxiaoshe hot spring, China to study Microbial Dark Matter (Phase II) - GXS 110809B | ecosystem: Environmental > Aquatic > Thermal springs > Hot...
GTGCATAAATATTAAAATAGTCAATAATATTATATATTATAAGGCGATGATTGGTGATAAAGTTAGCCATATTCGAGGTACAGAAGAGCAAGAGCAGGAAAGGGATGCTAAGTAATGAGGCAAAGAGGCAGAGGGAGATAATAGCATATCTAGCAGTTGAGCAAGATCCTGAGTTGAGAACAAGGATAGCAATAGCACATGCTTTAGCATCAAAGTTCAATACACGATGGCAGAACATATACTCAAGCATATTCAGGGATCTGGATGAGATACTGATACCAACAAAGATAGTTAGGGAGAAAGGGAGATTGCCTCCAAAGCGAGGGCCTAGGGCACTACAGCATGAAGGAGTGCCATACTACGAACTTACACAAGCAGGGATGCTTGTAGCTTCATGCTTGGATGAGTTGGATGATGCAAAGATGAGCATACTTAGGCAATGCATCTCTGCAATAGAGCAGGATATGTTGAGGGATGGACTACTCTTACTACTTGAGGTTGCACCATCATTAACTCTGAGGTTGATAGGCGAGTATGTGATGCATTATAGCATGGATATGGATAGTATGGTGCCCATAACTGCAGATAAGTTCAGATATGTTCTTGCAAAGAGTATAAGGGCAGAGTTGGAGTTCGTAGAGGCGTTCATGAGTCTTAGCAAGGATAAGAGGATTGAGTTGGTAAACTTCATGCAGATGCTATCTCAGTAAGATTAAAATTTCCTTACAAAAGAGAGCATAACGTACTGACATGGCTCATGATCATGATAAGGTGCTTGAGAGTATAGTTGGTAAGGTTGTCTCTCAAGTTGAGAGTGATCTCATCTCTCAGATAGAATCATCTTATGCCCAATCACTTGATAGGTTGAGGGCATCAAGGGCAAGTGTAGAGTCTGAGTATAACAGGATAGTTGAGGCTGCAAGCAAGCAGGCTGAGAACCTGAAGAGGCAGATAGTTGAGAGTAGTAGGCTTGCTGTAAGGAACAAGCAACTCCTCCTCATAGAGGAGGCTGTAAACGATGTATTCAAGCATGCCATAGCAAGGATAGATAGCATAAGGGCAGATGAGAGGTATGAGTCTATGATGAGGAGGCTTGTAGAGAATGCACTAGATGCAATAGGCACTGATGCTGTGCTAGAATGCAATGATAGTGATAGGGATGTTGTTGATAGGATAGTGCTAGAGTTGCAGCACAAGTACAACTTCAGCATAGAGATTGGCAATAGCATAGACTGCTTAGGAGGGATAAGGGCAAGGTCCAAGGATGGTTCAATAATACTGGATAACACATTAGATAGCAGGATAGAGAGGATGAAGCCAATTCTAAAGAAAGATATAGCCAGACTCTTTATGGTGTGATGATATGGTAGCAAGAGGAAGGATAGTCTGGATAAGCGGGCCAGCGGTGAAGGCAGATGGGATGGCAGAGGCAAAGATGTACGAGACTGTATATGTTGGAGAAGCAAGGCTTATAGGAGAGGTTATAAGGCTTACAGGGGATACAGCATTCATCCAGGTGTATGAGTCAACCTCTGGCTTGAAGCCAGGGGAGCCAGTTATAGGCACTGGCAATCCTCTCAGCGTGCTCCTAGGCCCAGGGCTTATAGGAAGGATATACGATGGGATTCAAAGACCTCTTGATGATATAGCAAAGCGGTCTGGTGCATTCATAAGTAGAGGTATAGCAGTAGACCCAGTTGATAAGAAGAAGAGGTATAGGTTCATCCCAACTGTTAAAGTTGGGGATGAGCTTGAGCCAGGGAGTAGGCTAGGTACAGTAGATGAGACACCGTTGATAAAGCATCATATAATGCTCCCTCCAGACAGCCCTGGAGGCAGGGTTATTGCAGTTGAGAGTGAAGGTGATTACGATCTTGAGCATCCAATAGCAACCCTTGAGAAGAATGGAAGAAGGTATGAGGCAAAGATGTACCATTACTGGCCTGTAAGAAGGCCTAGACCATTGAGGGAGAAGTTGGACCCAGAGATTCCTTTGATAACTGGGCAGAGGGTGATAGATACACTCTTCCCAGTTGCAAAGGGTGGTACAGCAGCGATACCTGGAGGCTTTGGTACTGGCAAGACAGTTACGATGCATCAGATAGCAAAGTGGGCAGATGCACAGGTTGTAATCTACATAGGATGCGGGGAGAGAGGTAATGAGATGACTGAAGTGCTAGTTGAGTTCCCCCATCTGACAGATCCAAGATCTGGTAGACCATTGATGGAGCGTACAGTGCTTGTAGCAAATACAAGCAATATGCCAGTTGCTGCTAGAGAGGCAAGTATATACACAGGTGTAACCATGGGCGAGTACTATAGGGATATGGGCTATGATGTTGTTCTAGTTGCTGACTCTACAAGTAGATGGGCTGAAGCGCTTAGAGAGATGAGTGGTAGGCTTGAGGAGATGCCTGCTGAGGAAGGCTACCCTTCATATCTAGCATCAAGGCTTGCTGAGTTCTATGAGCGTGCTGGTAGAGGAATAGCATTGGGCACACCAGAGCGCATAGGCTCTGTAACACTCATAGGTGCTGTATCACCATCTGGTGCAGACTTTACAGAACCTGTAACTACACATACGATAAGGTTCATAAAGACATTCTGGGGCTTAGATACTAGATTGGCATACTCTAGGCATTATCCAGCAATAAACTGGATGATAAGTTATTCAGGCTATGTTGATAGCATAGCAAAGTGGTGGATGAAGAATATAAGCGAGGAATGGTTAAAGTTGAGGGAAGAGGGATACTACATCCTCCAGAGGGAGGATACGCTCAAGGAGATAGTTAGGCTGTTAGGCCCTGAGGCACTCCCAGATGAGGAGAAGTTGGTGCTAGAGGTTGCAAGGATGATAAAGATAGGCATACTGCAGCAGGCAGCATTCGATAAGATAGATACATACTGCAGCCCAGCAAAGCAGTTCAAACTGCTAAGGCTCATGGTTGGGTTCTATAGAGAGGCACAGAAGGCACTAAAAGCAGGGATCTCATTGGCTGATATAAGGTCGATGCAGATAATAACAAGGATGCTCAAGGCAAAGTTTGAGATAAGCGAGGAGGAGATAAGCAAGATCGATGCTCTATACGATGAGATGATCGAAGAGTTCAAGGCTCTAACTGCTAGGGAGGTGAAGCAGGTAGTTGGTTGAGGTTGGTGTTGAGTATACAAAGGTTAGTGAGATTAGGGGACCATTGCTGATAGTTGAAGGTGTAAGCAAGGCATCGTTCGATGAGCTTGTAGAGATAGAGACTATGGATGGGATAAAGAGGTTAGGCAAGGTACTGGAGGTAGGTCAAGGCAAGGCAGTGATCCAGGTCTTTGAGGGTACAACAGGGCTGAGTGTTAAAGGTACTAGGGCAAGGTTCCTCGGCAAGACTATGGAGGTTCCAGTATCACAGGAGTTGCTTGGAAGGATATTCGATGGTCTTGGAAGGCCAATAGATGGGCTTCCAGAGCCTATAGCAGAGGACTTTAGGGATGTGAATGGTGCACCAATCAACCCAGAGAGAAGAGAATATCCAAGGGACTTCATACAGACTGGTGTATCTGTTATAGATGGTATGCTAACACTGGTTAGAGGGCAGAAGTTACCAATATTCTCAGGCTCTGGTATGCCCCACAACATCCTTGCTGCACAGATTGCAAGGCAGGCAACGGTTGTAGGGAGCGGGGAGGAGTTTGCAGTAGTCTTTGCTGCAATAGGTGTGCAGTACAGTGAGGCTCAGTACTTCAAGCGTAGCCTTGAGGAGAGTGGAGCACTTAGGAGGAGCACACTCTTCCTTAACCTTGCAGATGACCCAGCAATAGAGAGGATAATAACGCCTAGGGTAGCATTAACGGTTGCTGAGTATCTAGCATTTGATCTTAACATGCATGTTCTTGTCATACTTACAGATATGACCAATTATGCTGAAGCGTTAAGAGAGATAAGTGCTGCTAGAGAGGAGGTTCCAGGGAGGAAGGGTTACCCAGGTTATCTATACACAGATCTAGCAACTATATATGAGAGGGCAGGTAGGATAAAGAATGTGAAGGGTAGCATAACACAGATGCCAATACTCTCAATGCCAGCAGATGATATAACCCATCCAATACCAGACCTAACAGGCTATATAACTGAAGGGCAGATAGTGCTTAGCAGGGATCTCTTCAGGAGGGATATATATCCTCCAGTTGGTGTACTTATGAGTCTAAGCAGGCTCATGAAGGATGGTGTAGGAGAGGGGAAGACTAGGGCAGATCACATGGAGGTTAGTAACCAGTTGTACGATGCATATGCTAGGGCCCAAGAGGTTAGAGCATTATCAGAGATAGTTGGTAAAGCAGGGCTAACAGGTGTTGATCTTAAGTACCTTGACTTTGGTGATGCCTTTGAGCAGCAGTTCCTCAAGCAGGCTGTTGATGAGAATAGAACGTTGGAGGAGACGCTGAGGAGGGCATGGGATGTACTCTCAACCCTTCCAGAGGGAGAGTTGACAAAGATAAAGGAAGTGCATATAAAGAAGTACTACAAGGCTAGGGGTTAGTTGGGATGAGGCAGGTTACTGATCATATGTATAGTTGCAAGTGCTGTAGTTTAGATGCATAAAAGGAGGGCTGATGGTATATGTCATTCTCTAGTAGGAGTATAGTCCCAACGAAGATCGAACTCATAAGGTTCAAGCGCTCTCTCAAGGTTGCAAGGATGGTACACAAGATACTTGATGATAAGCGTGAGGTTCTATTGAAGAGGATAGATGAGATGATAGAGGAGGCAAGCAAGGCTAGAGAGGAGATATGGGCACCACTACAGGATGTGTATGATGCTGTTAGAGATGCATATCTTACACTTGGTACAAACACTGTAGAGGCAATAGCATCCCTAACCCCTCCATCGATGGAGGTTGATGTTAATGTTAGGCGCATAGTTGATGTTAAGGTACCAACCCTACAGGTAGCATACAAGGATAGCAAGGCAATGCTCTCATACAGCTTTGCTGATACCAATGCAGCAGTCGACAAGGCTGCTAGGCTGATAAAGAACCTCCTTCCAGGCATATACAAGGCTGCAGAGTATGAGAATGCTATATTCAGTCTAGCAAAGGAACTGGAGAGGACACAGAGGCTCATAAACGCTCTAGAGTATGTGATAGTGCCATATTATGAGCATGCAATAAAGTTCATAAGCCATGTGCTTGAGGAGAGGGAGAGGGAGGAGTTTGTGAGGCTCAAGAAGGTCAAGAGTACCCTTGAGAAGAAGAAGGGTATCGCTACAGATGTTAAGGAAGAGGTGGTATTAGCAAGATGAACGAGGCTATAGATACCCTATACAAGGAGGCTGAGGAGAGGATCAAGCAGGAGAAGGAGAGGATTATAGCAAGGATAAATGATGAACTTAGGTTAGCAAAGCAGAGGGTATTTAAAAATTAGTTAGGTTACATTTTTTATATATTTTCTACTCATCAAATCCATATTTACTCTCGATATGTAATTATCCACAAATACATGCAAGATCCATCCTTACTTGTAAAATCCAACAATTTCTGAGTTATAGTTAAATATAGGTAATCTTAACCCATAGCCAAATGAGTTATAGATCTCTTGCTTTAGTGATTGGCGCAGTGGCAATAACAATGGCAATGATGCTAGCAGCAACAGCAGGGAGTGCATTTGCACAGGAGGAGCAGGCAGCAAAGACTGTCATAGGAGAGCAGATGCTTGGTGCTGCAATAGCATTTGGGCTTGCAGCACTTGGAGCAGGGCTTGGTTTGGGTTACGTTGGTGCTGCTGCACTTGCAGCAATAAGCGAGAACCCAAAGATCCAGTCTAGGGTATTCATATTCATAGGTATGGTAGAGTCTATAGCAATATACGGTCTAGTGGTTGTGTTCATAATACTAGGGCAGTAAAAGAGGTAAAAGGGTAGAATACAATTTTTAAACCTCTCAATATAAGGAATGGGAGAGGGAAGAGGGATATGGAAGAGGGAGGAAGCGAGTGGGGTGTAGATAGATATGCCACTGGTTAAATTACAAAAGGTTAGCCTCATCTTGCCTAGGAAGGAGGCTGCAGATGCAATAAACAGGCTAGCAGAACTTGAATGGTTCCATCCAATAAACAAGGAGTCCCATTACACCAATCCAGATATAGATGATCTCCTACTAGATGCTAGTAGACTCCTCCAATCTATAGAGGATGTTGTAAAATCACTCAACATCCAACTAGAGACTGGAGTGCTTGATACCATGTTCAAGGGCGCACCAAAGGTCAGGACAGAACTTGTTATATCAGATCTTGAGGATCTTATAAAGGATCTGGAGGCTAGGAGTAAGCCAATCATAGAGGAGGCTAGATCACTACTAACTGAGCAGAACAGGGTAAGCAAGGTGCTTGAGGAGTACAAGGGTTTAAGGGAGGTTCTAATAGCAGCATCCAACATAAACATGAATATAGATACCATGAATACACTGAAGAGGTTCTACTCATCAATATTCATAGTAAACAAGAACGATGTTGCAGAGATAGAGAGGAGCCTTGAGGGTGTATATGTTAAGAGCATAGGCTCGAGTGAGTTTAATACAGCACTATTGGTTATAAGCAGTAGGGAGGATGCAGAGAAGGTTGTTAAGGTATTCAGAACATTTGATGTGCATCCATTCACTATACCCAAAGGGTTATCACAGAACCCAAGCGAAGCATATGCACAGGTTGAGAAGGGTATAGCAGAGTATGAGAGGAAGAAGGAAGAGGTTGAAGAGGCTATAGAGAGGTTCAAGGCTAATGTTACACCAACCATGCTCTCACTCCATGAGGGAGCAAAGGCAGCAAAGGATGTTCTAGAGACTATGCGTAAGCCAGCAGGTACAAAGAACTTTGCACTCATAGAGGGTTACATACCTGCAAGTATGGAGAAGAGGTTCAGAGAACTCAGCAAGGACTGGGTATGCATAGTTGAGGAGGTTGGTGAGGATAACCCAGACTCCCCAACACTTATGCAGAACCCAACATACATGAGGACGTTTGAGGTTATAACATCCCAACAAGGTATACCTGTGAGGAAGGAGAATGATCCTACCCCAATGATAGCATTTGTATGGCCAGTATTCTATGGGCTCATGTTTGCCGATTTTGGTCAAGGCTTCCTGCTCTTCCTGCTAGGCATGCTCTTGAGGGTTAGAGGTGTTGGTAGTATAAGGAGTTGGGGCACACTCCTTGCTGCAAGTGGGCTTGGTGCTACCATTGCAGGACTTATAACTGGGGAGATCTTTGGCTGGCATATAGACAAGTTTGCTGTACTCGAGCCATTGCTTCATACACAGCTAGGTTACATAATAGGCATACTTGATGTATCAGAACTCAGCATAGAGCAGGTGCTTAGAGTACTTGAGGTATCAGTAGCGATAGGTGTAGCACATCTTGTCAGTGCATTCATCCTTAGGATAATAAAGGGCTTCAGGGAAGGGAAGGGGTTCGAGTCCATAACTGTGCACATACCATCGCTCATAGGTTATCTATCCGTAGTAGCATTGATACTCTCTGCCATAGGTGCTGGGTATGATGTTATAGGGATGTTCAGCCTCACAGGGATCAAGCATGAAGAGCCTGTGCCATGGATAACACCCATACTTGGTGACTGGGCAAGGGTTGAGATCGTTGCAGATGCAGCAGTTACAGCACTCATAGCAAGCATGGTCATACAGTTGCTAGGGCATATGATCGAGGCTAGGAGGCATGCTCATGGCGAAGGTGAGGAGAGCGGGATGATTGGTGCTGTTATGGAGGCATTCTTCATAAGACCATTAGAATGGCTCTCTCACACGATAAGTTACAGTAGATTGGGTATAATGCTCATAGTCCACGTTGCCTTGATGGCTACAATAAACAGTGCATACATTCAGTTCGAGAGCCAAGGTAACATAGGAGGGGGTATAGCAGTGCTAGCAGGGGGTAACCTTGGTGTTATGATGCTTGAAGGGCTCATAGTATACATACAGGCAATAAGGCTGCACTTGTACGAGTGGTTCCCCAAGTGGTACTCTGGCGAGGGTACAGAGTTCAAGAAGATAGTGCCTAGGATGCTTTACACAATATTCGTATGGGAGGGTAAGGATAAAGCCATGGGGCTAGATGAGCAGAGGCAGAGGGTTGCTAAGACCAAGGCTAAGGCTAGCAGTAGTTAGTTAGTAGTTAACAGTAACACTAATAGTATAGTAATAGCAGCAGATAGCAGCAGTAATATAGATAGTTGATGATGAGCAGTAAGCGAGCAAGTGAGTAGAGAATAAATGTTACTAATGTTTAAGGTAAGGCAGATACAACCTCTTCATTATTACATCAGGGGTCATCTTCTGCTCTATCCCTGTTGCTATAGCAGAGAGGTTCCTAACCTCTAGCGCCCTTAACTTCAGTGCTGCTATTATTGTTGAGTGCTTGAACATAGAATTGTATGTTGCTATGTATCTTTTGTACAGATTATCCTCAAGGTTCTTTTCAAGTACTGCTATAGCATCTATATCACTTGTATACTGCTGTGGCTGTGGCACAAGGTTCCTATATGCTGTATTTGCCAACTCAGCAATAGCAGTACTGACACTCTCTGCAGATATCATCTTCTGCATGCTATCAACTGTTAGTGTTGGGAGCCTCACTGGGTTGAGTGGCATTATCGAGCCTCCAGGCTTGTAGAGGTCTATGGCTGGTGCCTTGCTTACTATCAGCCTCTTTATCTGCTCTTCCTCAAGGTTCCAGAACTTTGCTCTTAGTATGGCAAGTATGTTATATGCATCTATCTCAGGCACTACTATACCTTTTACATCAGAGTCACGCCAGTGTGCTGCAAGTGCACTAGCAAGCATCATGTAGAATGTGTGATCTAGGAAGGTATCGAATACCTGCAAGTCTCTCTTCTCCTTGTACACATTAACAGCACTCTGTACATCATCCCCAAACTCATTCCCTACAAGGCTTGCTACTGCCTCATCCAGATCCTTTGCTACCAATGCTTTAACAACAACATCCCTTCTACCAAGGAGTTCCTCAGCACGCATATTCACGTAAGGGAGTATCTCCTCATAGGATCTGTTTAGTGCCTTTGCCTTCAGCACCACCTTCAGGTTGTATATTATGTACCTTATGAAGTATGTATCGAGCAGTTCAGATCCCCTAGCAATATTTGCTAGGCTTGAGTGGAAGTTAACTAGATCCTCCCTTAGAGCACCTTCTACAGCAACAGCAGTATATGGCCTCTGTAGCCTAGATACAGCATCAACATACCTTGTATTCTTGAGCCTAACTATGAACTCATCCATATCCCTTGACTCCGCAAGCATCTCAAGCACTTCCCTAGAGAGTAGAGAACCTTTGGTAGCAAATGATTTTACAGTACCAAATATCCTGTTTGGTAGGCTAAGTGGTGCCAACTGCTAATCATACTGCATATGTGTAGAGGGGATTTTAACTTTATGTTCTAGAAAAATGGTAGTAGTAAATAAGGCTTTACTTACTCATTCAAGCATAGCAGTTAGGGCATCACTTATCCTTCCAATGAATGCTAGTGTTACAGCATGAATTGCAAATCCTGCAACTGCTGCAATTATTATGCTTCCTGTAAGACTGTTAACAGCAAGTATAACCCCTGCCAAAGGGAGTACTATTATTAGAGCAAGCATAGTGCTTACCCATGCACCTTTCATCAACACACCTGCATCCACATTGTTCTGCCTTGCCCTCCTCATAATCCTCCCAGCGCTAATCTGCTGCATACTATCTCACCAATCTTGCCTCCTTACTCATATTTTAAAAATTGTATGCTAATAATCATAATAATAAAGAAATTATAACAAGAAAGGTGGATCGTATCTTTACCAGATTATAATCTTTTGATTATCACCATTATCTATTTGTAAATCTGAACTGTTTTTGCGATAATAACAAACTTATATATATGATTCATATAATTTAAGATAATAATCTAAAAAATTATGATATGAAAACCTCGCCATCCTCGCATCGATTCTAGCATATAGTTTTGATATAGTAAATTTTTTAATCAAGTTCTGCGAATAGATTGTATGCTAGTGGTTGAGAGTAAGAGTAGGTATAGGATAGAGCCAAAGTTAGAGGAACTGCTCTCCAAGTTTGAGAATGATGCTGAACCATATGATAGGCTTGCTGCATACTCTTTACTGCTTATACCAGTAGGCGCTATAGCAATAGCATTGATGTTATTCTTAACTGGTCCAATAACCATAGGGTGGAAGGTATATCTTGCAATGGCATCTATAATGGCTTTGCCATTTGCAACATATGCTGTATCCCTTTACGCTGATAGGAAGAAGCATGATATCTCAAATACAAAGTACAAGCCTGTAACTGGTATATGCATGTGCGACCTCAGCCAACTAAGGTATCATATGATTAGGTTCGAGAAGGCTGATAACTATGCAGAGAAGGCAAGGCATGCAAGGATGATGGAGTACTATGCTGAGAGGATAGGGTTAGGGCTCAATAGATGCTTGATATCAACTCGCTAGCCTCTAGCATCCTATTGCAATACCAACACCTTAATTTTTGTTTCTCCCTATCTACAACCTCTATCCTACTTGCTATGCTCTTCTCTGCATTGCTTACACATGATGGGTTTGGGCAGTTGAATACACCTATCAGCAGGTTTGGCAACTCTACCCTCCTCTTCTCCTTAACCCTGTACTCACTAACTATGTTTATTGTTGCTCTAGGTGCTATAAGCGCTATCTTGTTGGTCTCATCTACAGCAAGCAACCTATTCTCTATCTTGATTATATCCTTCTTCCCAAGCTTTACGCTAGGCACGTTCATTGCTACAGTGATGACATTCCCTTCCCTGCCAGTTATACCTAGAGCCTTAAGTACAAGCAATGCCTTGCCAGCATCTATATGGTCTATAACGGTACCCTCCCTTATCCTCCTAACCAGGAGTTGCTCCTCTGTTGTTGCTGACATGTACTAATTGCATATATAGTGGTTTATAATCTTCTTGCTCATGGCTAACCCATTCTATAGGAGGGATGTGATCTCAACTAGGGATATAGCAAGGGATGAGTTAGAGATGCTCTTCAAGGTAACTGATAGGATAAGGGAGATGAGCATGCATGAGAGGCTAAATATATGTAAGGGAAAGGTTCTATGCTACCTATTCTTTGAGCCTAGCACTAGAACAAGGCTGAGTTTTGAGATAGCAATGGCATCTATAGGTGGCACAAGCATAGGTATAGCAAGTGGCAAAGAGTCATCCATGGAGAAGGGAGAGAGTCTTGTTGATACCATAAGGGTTGTTGATTCGTACAGTGATGTTATAGTGCTTAGACACTGGCTTGATGGCTCTGCAAGGTTGGCAGCAGAGGTTGCAGAGAAGCCAGTTATAAATGCTGGAAGTGGGGCAGAGGAGCACCCAACACAAGCAATGCTTGATCTATACACGATGATGAAGGAGAAGGGTAGGATAGATGGACTCAAGATTGGTATAGTTGGGGACTTGAAGTACAGTAGGACTGTATACTCTCTACTCTATGCTCTTGCTAGATATAGTGTGGAGGTGCATCTTATAGCGCCACCTATGCTTAGGATAAGAAAGGAGTCCCTCTATGCATTAGACTCCTTGCGCATCAAGGAGCATGATTCGATAGACGAGGTTATAGATATGCTTGATGTTATATACGTAACAAGGATACAGAGGGAGAGGTTCCCAGATCCCCATGAGTATGAGAAGGTAAGGCATAGTTACATAATAGATGGTAAGGTTCTAGAATATGCAAAGAGTGATGCCATACTGCTCCATCCATTGCCTAGGGTTGATGAGGTAGCATATGAGGTTGATTACGATGCAAGGGCAAGGTACTTCAAGCAGGCATCCTATGGCAAGGATGTTAGGGCAGCACTACTAGCATTGATCATCAACGCTAATCCTCCAGTATAATTGGGTGTACATGCATGCATGCATAATAGATTAGTGCAGGTTGAACTCATAATCAGATAGCATCTGCTTTATCTTTGAGTATAGCATGAGATACCTCTTCCCTTCATCAGTTATTATGAATGCTCTAGGCTGATCTCTAGCCCGCATTATAAGATTTGCATCTAAAAGCATATCTATATACCTGCTTAGCATCCTTGTATCTAGATTGCACTTGCTGGCTATCTGTGTCTTGTACATTGCTCCTTCCTTCTCTAGCACTGTCAGTATATCTGCAACTATATCAAACCTGTTCCTCTTATCCATAACCTATTATTTTACAGACTACTCTTTCAGTTCTTTTAGAGTAGAACTCGATACATACAAAATAACCATCGCATCCCTTAAGAAAATAAAAGGGGATGCTGAGAATTGTACACTATTATTATTAACTGACTATACAACTACTCCATCCACAGTTCATGCATGTATTACAACCCTCAGCAAAGACCAACTTGGACTTGCAGAGTGGGCATAGAGCCTCATCCTCACTAGCACTGGTAAGGGTATAAACCCTGCTACTCTTTGCCCTATTGCTCTTGAGTATAGCACTCTCAATCTCCTTTAGCAATGTACCATCCTTTACATGCCTCCTTATGTACTCTACAACATAACTGCTTGGTATAGCATCAAACCTCTTAACCTTGCTCTCACCAGTTATGTGAAGTACTTGTTGCTGTCTTGAACCATCCCTGAATACAGTTATGCCCTTCAACCCTAGTTCATGAGCAAGTAGGTATGAGCACTTCACATCCTCAGCAGTAACATCATTAGGCATGTTTATGGTCTTTGCTATTGCATTGCTTATCCACCTCTGCCACACAGCTTGAGCCATTATGTGGTCTGCCCAATGTATATCCATTGCAGTAACGAAGACCTTCTGCATCTCCTCTGGCACCCCATCGAGCCCTCTTACAGAACCATAGTTCTCTGCTATCCTCTCAAGCAACTCATCACTGTATATTCCTGCTTCTCTCAAAGCCTCCTCGAATATCCTGTTTGTGTAGTAGAACTTGCCAACTGTAACATGCTTCTCATACACAAGTGCAAATGTAGGTTCTATACCTCCAGAGCAGTCTGCTATCATGCTTAACGTACCAGTTGGAGCAACAGTAGTGGTCTGGCTATTCCTTATCCCATAGCGCTTTATCTTCTCTATCAAAGCATCCCAATCGTGTGTATGCTCCTCCTTTGGAAGTTCGTAGTAACCTGCAACTGGCAATCTACCATTAATGTAATCGCTCTCATTGTAGAGCGGGAATGCTCCCCTAGCCTTTGCTATCTCAACGCTCTCATCCATGCTGTAGTATGTCAAGGCTTCAGCAATCTTATTCATCAACTCATAACCCTCCCTGCTGTTGTATGGTATCTTGAGCATGTAGAGCAGATCAGCAAGACCCATTATACCTAGCCCTATCCTCCTACTAGCCTTCGTTGCCTTATCTATCTCATCTATTGGGTACTTGCTCACATCTATAACGTTATCAAGGAACCTAGTTGCTAGCCTTATTATCTGCTCATACTTCTGCCAGTCGAACTCATAACTCCCGTCAGCCCTACGCTTAACCAACTTGGCAAGGTTTATGGAGCCTAAGTTGCAGGACTCGTATGGGTAGAGGCTCTGCTCACCACATGGGTTCGTTGCCCTTATAAGCCCTTGCACACCCTTCATCACATTATACTTGTTCATGTTATCAAGGAATATCATCCCAGGTTCTGCTGACTGCCATGCACTTATGGCAATCAACTCCATCATCTGTCTAGCATCTATATAGCCAACTATCTTTCCATTCCTTGGGTTCCTTAAGGCATACTTCTCATTGCTCCTTACAGCATCTATAAAATCTGACCATACCCCAACACTTACATTGAAGTTCTCTAGCACCCCTGGCTTGGTCTTTGCTGTTACAAACTTCTCTATATCTGGATGCCATACCTCAAGTATGCCCATGTTTGCGCCTCTCCTCTTGCCTCCCTGCTTAACCACCTCAGTGGTTGTATCAACTATGCGCATGAACGATACTGGACCAGATGCAACACCGCTTGTAGATGCAACTATATCGCCCTCTGGCCTAAGGTTTGAGTAATTGATCCCTACACCTCCACCAGACTTGAAGATGAGTGCAGCATCTGTAGCAGTCTTCATTATGCTTGCTAGATCATCATGTATTGGGAGAACGAAGCATGCACTCAACTGACCAAGCCTTGCACCTGCATTCATTAACGTTGGGGAGTTTGGTAGGAAGTACATATCAACCATGAGCCTATAGTACTCCTCAACCCTCTTCTCATATGCATCGAACTCACCCTTCTCAAGCATGCTTAACAATTCATCTATGCCTACCTTCATCCTGTTCTGTAATGCTAACTCCTTGTAGAGTCTAAGCATTGCCTCAACATGCCATTTATTCAACCTGTACCTCCCTATGCCATACTTTCCATCAAGCTCATCTATGCTCTCAATGTATGCATTAACCCTTGCAACATCATCCCTCTTGAACTTGCCATCTAGCATGAAGACTCTAGCATCCCTAAGCATATCTGGTATAGCAATAAGTATGGCAACCCTCTCGAACATCTGCTTTGGACTCTCAACTATCTTACCATTCTCATCCCTAAGCAGGTATCTGCTTGCAAGTACACGTAGAGAGTTTGTACTTAATGCCTTATCAACCTCATCCAGCCTACTCCTCTCAAGTATCTTCATCTTCTCCTCCCTTATCCTCCTCCTCTCATGCCTGTAGAGTATGTATGCCTTGGCAGTATCTGCCAAACCCTCATCTATTAGCACTGTCTCAACTATATCTTGAACATCCTCAACCCCTGGTATGTTGCTTGCATCGAACCCCTGTTTGATAAGCCTCTGCACAACCTTCTCTGCAAGCCTCTCAGCAAGGGCATAGTCTGGCCTCCTTGTAGCAACAAGTGCCTTGTATATTGCATTGGTTATCTTTGATATCTGGAACTCAACTATGCTACCATCCCTCTTCCTTATCTTACCTATAGCACTGGCTAGGTCTTGGGGCTTCACATCTATACTATCCTTCATTGTTGTATATTTGTCAGCATCCTTATTTGAATTCTACTACATATCTGGAGTAGATAAGGGACCATATTTTATTTGATACTTATAAGAGGCGCCTTACAGTTTGGGCATCTATCAGTGTTGCTGCTGCTACCATTCATAGCAATCATGCTAGAGGTACTGAACCTTGAACCACATCTACTGCATACACTCACTCCCCTATTCACTATCCTGAAGAAACTGAACCTATCCATGGCATGACTAACAGCATTCCTTGCAATATTAGGGCTCACATTGCTTATATCCAAGGTTGTTGTTATACCACCATCGAATATACTGCTTAACGCTGCTACGTTGGTATAATAACTAGCATCAAGGCTGAGCATATCCTCAGCATGTACCTCTACACCATGCATGTAATAACTCCCACCTGTAGGTAACCTACCATACCTCTCCCCATCAAGTTTAGCAAGTCTTGATGCACTACCATCATCTATCATTGCTATGCTTATGTTATACCCCATCTCCTTGCTCTTATCCACTAGCGTCCTTCTAACCTTTCTTGCTACATCTATAATATCATCATGTTTAAGAACATTAGATATGGATGATTGTAGATCTACCATGTTTATAACCATGCTTGCATCAATTCCAGCATCATCAGATAGGGAGGGAAGCACATGCTTGATAGAGTATTCAACCATCACCTTCCTTGAGGATAGTGCAGTTATTATGGGTTTGAGTAACAATGCAAGCCTTGCCCTAAAGTACACCTCATCATTATTAGACTCATATGCAACTCTAGGCAGGTTTATTGAGAGCGAATGTAGTACAAGGTTTATATACTCATTCTTGGATATAAGCCCCTTTGATCCTACAAGCCTATCACTTACTGCTATAGATCCACCCATAGATGATATCTCAACAATCTTATCCACATACTCAGCTATTAGACTATTACCATCACCACCATGATGATTAGGGAGTACTATAGAGATCTTAGGGTTAGGGTGTTGGGTATGTTTCACATAGTAAGCATAACCATCAATAAGTTCGCCAGCAATACTCCTGCTACCCTCAAATAACTCTTCAAGCATGAACGATATCCTTGAGTATGTCATTGATGATATAAGCATAAGCATGCTGGCGAACCTATCCCTCGTTATACCCATCCCATTTGTGCAATCATCCAACACACCAGATATCCCATGCACTACAACCTCCTCTGCTGCATACCTGCTAAGTATACTGCATACTATACCAATCTTTATGAATGGATCATCTATCCCATCTATGTTGTATAACCTTGCTTTGTTACTATTAGTGTAGTTATCAAGCAACCCCTTTATATTTACAAAGATTGTATCTGGCGTGATGCTCCAATGACTTATGTTTGCTATATTTATATCACCTGAGAGATGCATATCTGCCACATCCTTTGGTATAGTATGGAAGAGATGGTACTCCTTGAGTAATGAATAAGCCATGCTGTTGATCACTGAGCCTATATCATAACTCTTATCACCAAGCATGCTGGCTATCTCAGATATTGGTATGCCTATGGTAGAGAACTTCTCCCTGTAATTCTCATACCCATGCTCCAAAAGTATGGAACCTACTATATCCCTTATGAGCGATGTTGTAAGATATACACCCTGCATCCTATGAACCTTGTTCTCAACCTCCTCGCTTATCTTCTGTGCAAGTTCTGGTGGCATGTTGGTCTCTCTCACAAGGGACTGGGTTACCTTGTGAGCATCGAACTCCTCCATCCTATCCCTTGTTCTTACATGTATATTCCCACTCTCCATAACAGACCTCTCCTCTATCTGCCTTGTTAAGTTAAGTATGAGTTTCCCCTTGTTGGTTATCACATACTTCCTCTCAGCCCTGTTCAATGCTACAAGCGAGTGCTTCAAGAGCTTCCTTAGATGATAGGCAAACTTACCACTCTCCTTCTTGGATTTGAAGCCTACTTGTGCCTTGAGATCAGAGTACGTTAGTGAACCTTTTGAGTTGAGTATCCTTAGTATATCTATCCTGTTTGGATTTGCCATAACAGAGAATATCATCTTAACACGCCTAGGTACTGGCTCGATGCTATTGGCGGTGTTATTACTACTGATGCTACCATCATCCCTCTCAGCATAATCACTAGTCAAGCCCATTGCCTTTGCTAGTACTCATTATATTAAAATACCTTCGTAAAATAGTTTTAGCCATAGATGCAAAGAAAGTTAACTAGATTCAGGATATATGCCATGATAAAGTTTAAATCATTTCCACAGTTATCTATAGTATGAGCAAGAGCGAAGATCCTGCCAAGGCTATGCAGATTAAGGAGGAGGATGTTGTTGCAGTCCAGGTTATAAAGCAGGCAGGGGTTGATGTTAAGAAACTGCTTGATCTCCTCATAGCAGGGGTTAGTGCTGAGTTCACAACCTACTACTACTACACAATCTTAAGGATGCACTGTGTAGGCCTTGATGGTGAGGGCATAAAGGAGATCGTTGAGGATGCAAGGATAGAGGATAGGAACCACTTCGAGGCTATGGTTCCAAGGATATATGAGTTGGGAGGATCCCTGCCAGAGGATATAAGGGAGTTTGCAAACAAGGCAGCATGCCCAGATGCCAAGTTGCCTGAGAACTGGAGGGATATTAAGGAGATAATAAAGGTTCTCCTTGCTGCAGAGCAGTGTGCAATAAAGTCATGGGCAGCTGTATGCGAGATGACCTTTGGCAAGGACCCAAGAACATACGATATTGCACAGAGGATAATGCAGGAGGAGATAGAGCATGAGGCATGGTTCCTCGAACTCCTCTATGGCAGACCATCTGCACACTTTAGGAGGAGGTTCATAGGCGAGTCTCCTCACGCTGGGCAGCATCTAAGAACCATACATGGTTAAACCCCTCTTCCTTTATTTTGTAATTTTGATTATTGGTTGATTATTATACATGAGAATAGAGGTAAGTGATATTAACTTGCTTAGGGTAATTCATCTTATGAAGAGGATACTGATCCTTGGTGGTGGGGCTGGTGGTGTTGTTGTAGCCTCAAGGTTGAGTAAGATGCTCAAGGACAAATCCAATATCACCATTGTAGATAAGAATAGGTACCATGAGTTCAGGCCATCATACCTCTGGGTTGCTATGGGTACAAGGAAGCCAGATGATGTGAGGAGGGAACTCATCCTACTAGAGAGTAAGGGTATAAACTTCCTTCACGGTTCAGTCAAGTCAATAGATGCAGCAGATAGGAAGGTTAGCGTAGAGGTTGATGGAGATACAAGAGTACTTGATTATGACTATCTTGTTGTTGCACTTGGTGCAGAGTTGAAGCCTGAGATGCTCAAGGGTATGGAGCATGCATATCATACATGGGAGTTGGATGATGCCTTAAGGTTCAAGGATGCTCTAGCAGGGTTCAAGGGAGGAAGGATAGTGGTAGGGGTAGCATCTATGCCATACAGATGCCCTCCAGCACCATTTGAACTTGCACTCATGCTTCGCTACCTATCAGAGCAGAGGGGTGTGGATGATAGGACAGAGATAAGCATATTCCACCCTGCCTGGAGTACTCCAATGGAGCCCTTTGGCCCATTTATGCAGAAGGCATTCACCAACTTCCTAGAACAGTACAGGATAAGGTTCTATGGTAACTGGAAGGTAGATCATATAGATGGGGAGAGGAAGAGGATAGTTGCAGAGGATGGGGATGCTCTAGAGTATGATCTTGCAGTGGTTATACCACCACACATGCCATCTAGAGCAGTTGCTGAGAGCGATCTTGCTGATAAAGCAAGTGGGTACATGAGTGTAGCAAGGAAGAACCTAAGGAATGCTAGATACGATGATGTGTTTGGGTTAGGGGATATAATAGCACCTACTCTAGGCATAGGTATGGCTGGTGTATTTGCACACTTTGAGGGAGATTACATTGCTACACAGATTGCAGATGAGTTATCTGGTGCATACATGGCAATGAACTACAACAGGAGCGGGATATGTGTTATGGATATAGGGTATGCTGGTGCTGCTGTATTCTGTGACTTCTCAAAGGTGCTTGCTGGAGAGGCAAAGTACCCAGAGTGCTGGATGCTTGGAGGTA